>Ga0116231_10001437_pt1 | contig 48619 bp, 46 predicted proteins | sample S1TSphgellanicum_2_FD_89695 | JGI IMG/M metagenome (GOLD analysis project Ga0116231, IMG submission 89695) | Host-associated microbial communities from peat moss isolated from Minnesota, USA - S1T2_Fd - Sphagnum magellanicum MG | ecosystem: Host-associated > Plants > Peat moss > Unclassified...
AAAAAAAAAAAAAAAAAAAAAAAAAAAAAAAAAAAAAAAAAACCCCGCCCATTACCCGCCGGGTAAATGCAGCCCAACCCCATCTCCTAAGTCTCTCCTCTGGCGAGGGTTCCAGGGTTTAGGGTTTACTGGGCTTGTGCAAGAGTTCTAGGGTTTAGGGTTTACTGGGCTTGCGCAAGGGTTCTAGGGTTTAGGGTTTACTGGGCTTCTGCAAGGGTTCTAGGGTTTAGGGTCTAGAGCTCTCTGAGCTTCTCACTGCGTCAGTTTGTTTTTGTGTATCTCGTTTCCCTGGCTCTTCGCAATCTGCGTCCGGTAGTTTCTCTGCGTCTGATATATTTGGGAAAGACGGCGTGCATTTTTCAGTATCTGTCCACTTCTCTTTTCTTCTTGTTAAGCATATGCGTGTGGTTGTATAAATCAGAGGACTCGCGATGCCTGCCACGGGGAAACGGCGACCTGTGGACAGCAAGAAAGAGGATCCAGAGATAGCAGGTTTCGGAGATGAGACGCAACATTTCTTCGAGAGTAGCGATGATGAAGAGCTGTCGGACTCACCCCTTGACTTTTCCATGTAAGATTCTCCCCTATTGCGACTGGGAATTCGTTCATGTAAGTAAATCCATGGGAAGTTGTGTTGGTATTATTTTTCTCTTTAAGGTTCTACAATTTTCCTCTTACGAGATGTGCTAATTACATGAAATTAGGTTTCTTAGCTGAATCTAGGAAATCTTTCACGCTCAATTTCACGGCCAAAATTTTCTATTCCACGCTGATATACTCCATATATGTTAATCAGGCAAGAAGATGGTCGCCTGCGACTACGCCCAGATATCTCTATGGATGGCCCCAAATACATTGGCAAGAAGAGCAGTCGCAAGACAGCTTTTGAAAGTGGTGATTCAGATGAAGATGCAAGTCTTGATGATGAAGATGAGAAGGAGACAGATGGGGAAAATCTGCAGATAAAATTTGATGATGGCGATGATAATGCACTGGTAGAACACACACACAAACTTGTAGGAATTGTATATTTATATAAGTTTATGGATATTTGGGTTCTCAAGGGTGGCAGATATGGTTCATCTGGATGTGTATAACAACATCTTTTTATGTGTTTTATTTGGGTGTGTTTCCATGGAAGATGGAGGAGTGGCAAGCAAATAATGCAGAAAATGATGAATTGGAAGCATTGAATCGTGAGTATGATGAGATTCGTCAACAAGAAGAGTAATGTGCTCTATCCTCCAATTGTTTTGTAATTGCTAAATCCACAGTTCATGCTTCAGGTCCTTTTCCTTGTGCAGAAAAAACTATCTGCAATGTGCAGATGTGCAGGGGTACTAATGCAGCAGTACACTTCAGAAATTTGAAGTTTTCCCTATTGAAATTGCTGTGTCCTTGACCTATTTCATATAGAAACCAACAGGCAGGATGATATGATTTTTTTCAACATGATTCTCTCCTGGATGTTGTGTCTCCTTTATCATCTCATTGTAAACATATATGTACAAAATGGGTCACGTATGGGAATGGGCTTATAAAAACATCGGTCATGGGGAAAACAGGGAAATGGTGAAGAATTTAAAAGGGCAAAGTGTTGAAGATCATGAGAAGGGTGAAGCTGTTGGCCATCAGAAGGTCAGACTTCATACCTTTTTTCTCTCTGTGATCTCTTGCCTGCCTGCTATTGTCTTCTTGACTTGCATCAATTTTGTAACTGTTCATTATAGACTCCAGGTTACCCTAGCTGAAATTGGTTGGTGCCTGCAGATGTTGTGGGACAGAGCTTTGGAGGTTCGTATTGCGCTGCAGAAAATGGTCCAAGGTGCCAATCAAATGCCAGGGGTAGGTCTACCTATCATTGTACATGCTTTCATGGATATCGAGATGTATCATTTGCCAATGCAAAATGTTGTCCAGAGGAGCATTTGGCGGTGACACTCCATGTTGTTCCTTTGTAGCAGATACTTGGGCTGATGAGGACAGTTCTGCATTCTTGCATGTTCTGATATCTTAGGCTGTACATTGTCAACTTGACTGTTAGTGAACTCCCCATTGTTTCCAGAAATGTGACAGAAAATTCAGGACAGGGAGTTCTGTATAATTGTTTGCGCAAAATTTTGAGCAGATTCTTGTATATTTATTTACACCCACCATCAGTAGCTGATGAAGTCAGTGGGAATTTGGCAGCTAGTCATTGACATTCATGATTTACACGGTGGTCTGATACTTTGTGAGCAACAATCACAAGGTTATGACTACAACACTCTTGTGTGTGTTTTGGTTTGGGTATAACTGATGTAAATGGTTATATCTCAAGTGTTATTGTAGAGTTTGGCTCCGACCTCACAGATATATGTTTTCAACTTGCAGGCCCAAGTCAAAGTTGTTCTGTGTGAAGCTGATCAAAGGATAGAGAAAGCATACCAAATGTTGACAAAGTCTGCTATTTCTGCAATTGATTGCCTTCTTGACCTTAACAAGGTAATCTTAATGCCTAATACCTCATTGACCTGTAAATTTGCCTTCAGAAATCTGTCTGCACTTCAATTTCCTTGTGGCTCTTTGGAGATTAAGCATGTGATGCCCTTTCAGGAATTAAGTTCACAGAAAGTGAATACATGGTTTTGTCGCACGTTTGCAATTGTGAATCACAGTTAGATCCTTCATGATTGATATTTGTGCTGGGTATTGGTGATAGGCATTGATTCAGCAAAACAGTGCAATCACAGAGACATATGCAGCTAGTGTAAATGGTGAGCATCTATCTTTGCTGGCTGTGCTCATGAATTTTTCATGGGATGTTGCAGCATGCTGAAATACAGATGATTGCAACTTGGATTTTTGCAGCTGCTTTTGGGGGTTTACAAATCAGAAAGGTTGTATGCATGCTAATTGGTTGCAGATCTGGTACATCTGACCAGGGACTGGAAAGAGGGAGAGGGGAACACAAGAACTTGTGGAAGTGGAGCAAGGGAAGCCAAGTGTAACTGAGTCAGTATGGAATTGCATCAATTCAGTGCACGCCAGGTGCTTTTCAAACAATCTCACGTGTTCTCCTTTCGATTGCATCCAGATCCTCAGTAAGCAGATATTTGAGATCAGTTTCTGTAATGACCATGTCTGAGAGTCTCTGCTATGTGGATGGATAAGAACTTGTTGACACTCAGAGTTCAAATAGTTTTTTTCTGTTAACAATAGTAGAGAGAACCACATCATTGTTTTCTGACTCTCTAGTGATTTGCACTGTCATTGCTAGTTCAGCAAACTGTGTTGGTATGTTGATTCATGAATATATATGCTTACAACCTCCAGCTCATGGACATCCTACACCCACTGTCAGGAGTTGATGAAGTCAGTGGGGAGTAATGGCAGGCTAGTCACTGCTATTTGTAATGAAGCTGACAGTCTGACACTTTGTGAGTGACACTCATAAGGTCATGACTGCAGTCATTGTCACAGTGTTGTGGAGTTTTCTCTGCAATTTCATATATGTATGTATGATGTTGATTCCATTATTGCACATGTACCTCTCCTAACAGTATGCAACCTTCAACAGCATTGTACCATATCGGAACAATTCAGTGGATAGGTGGCAGCGAAAGACTCAGCTTTCAACAGGTGCAGCTGCTGTGAAGGGCAAGCTACGAGCCTTCAATCAGGTATTGTAGAGTGGCCTTAATGGTCTTAATCCCAAGTAGAGAACCTGCCTTGTCCTTGAAAGATCATCTTCAGAAAGTTTTCCTTGTTGTCTCTCTTCTCTTCCTCTTCTCATTTTGCTCTCTTCTAGGTTTTTCCTCCTCTTTGTGCACCTGTTTCTTCTTGGTTTCCTTGGTAATCTCCATCTCTTTTATGTTTTGTTGAGCTAGCCAGCATTATGCTGAGTCTCCAAGTTACTGCCAGTCTTGTGAAAGAACATCTGTTCGTTGGTTGCATTGACCTCCACCCACTGCTAGGAACTGATGAAACCATTGGGCATGTTGTGATAGATGTTCCCTAACATACAAGTTGCTGTAGAAGGTCACGGAACATGTGTGTGATTTTCACTATTGTTCAAACCACTTCTCAGTTTTTTCTGTGTTTTGAGCATTGAGGTCTTCTCTTTTTCCTCATCACCGACATGTTGTTTGATCTGAACTCTATATCCTTATGATCAGGTAATTTCTAATTTCTATCAGGTTGTCTAACATGATAAGGAAAGAGAAGCTCTGATAATTATGAGGATAATGTTCAATGTCCTACTACTGCTGAATCAGCTGCAACTTGGAAATTCAGATATTTGAGCTTGTCCACTGTACTTGTATACTGTATGTTTTGGTACAGAGCATATCACAGCAGGTGACTTCAGTTATGAGAGACCCACATAAACTTATTGAGCGGATGCGCTTGCAACAGTCATCAGTGCATGTTCTTGGACAGGTAATTATTGGATTTCACACTGCAGGTTTTGGCAACCACCATTGTTCTGGTCTGTGACACAATTCTTAGGCATTCTCTTGGGCCTGTCAACTCTGTCTTAGTATTTATGAACTCAGATTGTATATCTCAATGACAACTCAGTTAGTATTTGGTTTCTGCTCCAGCCAAACACTGGGTGTTTCATGAGCAAAAAGAGAGAGGTACTAGCCAGTGGACTGTTTTCAGTGTTTTAAATTTTCTACTGTATTTGGGCTAAAAAACCTGAGTACCAACTGTTGAACTCAATTTGCAGCCAGTTCAGCAGGTGCTGGAGAAAGGCAGATCAAGTGAAGGTGTCTCTGCTGAATGGAATGGAGCTACTGAGGTAAGATCATTGCAACTGTGGGCTTCTTGGGTTTGCTGTGTATACTTACCAACCAGTTGACACATGCACCTTAACACTGGGATTGTTCAAGAAAGAGGTCCATACAGTGAAATTGGTAGTCAATTTGGAATATTGTGTGCTGGTTTGTGTTTCATTAACACAGTCATGTGTGATGCCTGTTTTTCAAAGTAGTTTTGTATATGTGCAACCAGCAGAGTACCTATCTGTTGTGGATAAATCTGTAAACATCGTGTATGTTTTTGGGTAACCAGGAGGGAGGAACATACCAACCAGTGTTTACTGATGGGGTTAGAGAAGGAGTAGACAATGACATGGGGTTATGATCTGCAGAGATTGTCTAGCTTTGGAAAGTGAGTAACATCCTGTTTTGTTTTTCATTCCACCCAAACACGTGAGATGATTTTGGTATGGCAGGCAGATGATGGGAACCCAGAGACATTTGATGACTCTGACTTCTACCAGCAGCTGCTCCGTGAATTTTTGGAGTCTTCTGACACTCTGGGTCTTGGTGGGGGCCCTCTCCTTCTCAGCTTTCTCTTTAGTGGTGAATGCCCAGAGTAAATAAGCAGGTGTTTAAACAAGAGCATGCTGTGACAAGGATGACCAATAAGTGTGGACAAAACCAAACTTGGGTCTGTATTATGTGATAATTAGCTAAGTATTTTGGAAGCATGAGAACCTACAGTTATCAACCATTGTTTATACTCCTGGATCAGTGAGGATTGCCAGATGCTTCTAGCAACTATTGTTTTCTCCCTCCTACTTCATATGCTTACTGATAAATGTTACTTGCAGAGGGCATGGGTCTGCATTCCATGAAAAAACTGCACAATAAAAAGAGGAAAACTGTAGATCGTCGGGCTTCCAAAGGGAGAAAGATACGGTACAGTTTCTTCCTATTGCACCTCTCCTTGTTGCTAGCATACCTATTCTTTCTCAGTATTGCTAGCTATGAACTGGCAACGTGGAAAACCATTCAGTCAGAGGGGTAAATGTCCCAGTTGTCAGCTATCAGAGCTGTAATTTGTTGAAGGTTCATTTCCGTTTCTCTAGAATTTGGATTGGGTTTACTGGGCAAAGGACCTGGTTAGATTGTAACTAATTGTCAGTTCTCCCCGTACATACATAGGTCCAGCCTTGGACCATCAACTACCTTCTAATGCAGGCTTTGCCAATGATGGATTTTTAAGAGGAATTTGACACATGATTTGGATTGATAGGTACACTGTGCACGATCCCTTAGTCAACTTCATGGCACCTGAGCTGATGGTGCTGCCTCCCATGGCCACAAAACTTTTTGCCAACCTCTTTGGTCAGCAAGCACTAGCCTCTTGAGAATGATACTGAATTAGTACTTAGTTCCATAGCTATGTTAGGTTTGGTGCTGTCTGTATGAAAGTGGAAAAGCAGACTGACAGATTCTCACTGGATTATCCATGAAAGCATCAAGGGTCCAGGCGTCATTGGGTATCTAGTTCCTTCTGTGATTTTTGGTTAAACAGTGGACAGTGCTGTGACCTTTGAGGTCACTTTGGTTTCTCATTTCCTGCTTTCTGTTCCTGTAGACTTTGTATTTGTGGAACCTAGAAGGGTGATATGAATTTCAGCTCCAATTTGGGCTTCTTGTGGTGAATTGCAAGCATTAAACAGGTGCAATGAGTTTAATGTGAAGGTGGGCTCAATGCTGTTTAAGGACAAGGTGCCTGAAAGGAAACGTGTTAAAATTTTGACATCAGTTTCAACTTTGGTAGACAATCTCAAACCACTCCCCCTATTTGGACCTCTACTAGTGTTTATAGTATTCAACTCTGTAAGTGCCAATTGTTGCCCCATCCCCACACATAGACATGAAAAATTGGATTGTAAAAAGTGGAAGACCATTTAGATGTCACCACATGAGCCAATCACTATGGTGAGCCAATCAAAAGCAGTTGTTTTGGTGCAAATTAGAAGGATGTATTTCATTCAAAGTAATTTGTACAGGTTGTTATATTTCTGAGGTGGTTGTATTGTTGCTGGTGGAGATGCTCTTAAAGCACAAGATGCTCATTCTGCCAGTGGAGATGTCCTTCAAAGCACAAGATGCGCATTGTGCCAGTGGGGATGTCCTTCAAAGACAAGGTGCTTGACAGGAAAGATAGTTTTCAAATGATTTGAATGTGCCCTATTGTATGGTACGTCAAACTCCCTTTGATGTCCAATGATTGCACTTGTGGGTGCAATGGATTTAAGACTGATCTGTTGAGTGGATTAACGAAGGTTCCATATGATGTAGACAGACATTTCCATTTGTTAATATTCTCAGCGTCCATTGTCTTTGCATGCCAACTCGTGTAAAATGCCTTGGAACTTTTGGAAAGTTAGACAATGGATGGAATAGAATTCATTGGACAATTTGAAAGGGTTGGAAAATGGAGATAGTTGGGAAAGTTGGACTGGATGAAGTTGAAGAAAGTTTGAAGTCTTTTTTCTTAATTGTTCCATTTATCATTCACCAGTTAACATTTTTTGATTTCAGTTTCAAAGTTTTTTGAAAAATCATTTAAAAATTTAAAACATGCTCTAAAAAAAATACAAATGCTTTGATGAACACAAATAAATGAGTAACAAAAACTAAAAGCAAAAAACCAAGGAATAACAAGTGAAAAAATTTATAAAAACTTTCAGAATTAATATTTATAAAATCCAAGAAAACTCAACAAATGTACAATTACAATGCCTATACGAGCAATGCCTTCAAAAAAAAAAATAATGAAGTGCATGCATCAAGAGAAGCTATCGATGAACAAAAATAAATATTCATAGTCCTTGGAAGATCTGCTTTAAAGAAGGACTGAAATAAAGCAAAAAGAAAATAATTTAAAAAATAAGTTTGACTTTTCAATTAATTTGGTTTATAGCCGATTTGGCTAATCGTTTTGAAGACCAAACAAACAAAAATTACATCTTTTTATGCTTCATAGCCATTTTGGCTACAAAAAAACATAATTTTAAAAAATTAAAAAGAAAGTTACTTTCTGCCTATGTAATAATCCTTGCAAAAATCAGTTTACAATAGTACTGAAATAAAGGAAACAAATATAAAAATTTATTAAACATCATTATAATTATTTATTTATAATTTTTTGGTGTATAGCTATATTTGGCTAATAATTTTGAAGACCATAGAAGATTTTCTACTTCTTTCCTATGTTTGATCACCATTTTGGATACTAATGAGATTAATTTTTTTAAATAAATTTTTTTTAAAAAAAATTATATGTAATAATCATGATGATAGTCTTTGGAAAATTCACATACTAATAACGATTAGGACGGAAAAAGAGACAAAAGGTGAAAAGATGGCAGAAAGAAAGCGGAAATTGTTAGGGAATGGGCAAGGATTGACCCATTTTTGGCTCTTGATGAGCTTGTGGTAAAGCCTAACTTTGCTCACTCTCTAGTACATCCACACCAACTTTTTGGAGCTCCCTATGGCACTTTGAGTTATATATTCTTTGAACCTTTGAATTGATATGATTGCATACCATAAACCCCATTCCAACAAAGAATGCCTTAAGTCCATTTAAGGCTATAAACATTTTATAATATTATATGACAAATGAAGGTAAGATAAATGTGTTTTTTCGTTTAAGGCACTAATTCGTGTCTATGAGTCATTTTGCTCTCTTTCAAATCTGATAGCACTTGGAGTTATTCATGCATTTTTCTCAACATTTGTGGAGCGGAAAGGTAGTTAGTTGTCTTTAGGCTACTAAAACACGATTTCCTAGCAACAAAAATGATAGTGTTCATAGTGTGTTGGCAAGGTTTCTTTTTGGTGTTTAGTTTTAAGAAAGAAATGAGGTGAAATGTATGTGTTTTTAAAGTACATCTATGAAAATAACAAAACCTTGGTAATGCAATTTTTGAATGATTAGGCCAAATGGATTATGGTAGCTTGTATGTTTTTTTCTAGAGCTCTTACAACTTGTGTAACGTGGTTGTTTTGAGTAAATTAAAACAAGATTATTCGCTACTTGTGTTCTCATATGGTTGTTGGGGAAATTTGTGAAATACATTATTAAGAGGCAATCAATGAAAAAAGATTAATTTTGTTGCATAGCTTTGGGTTGAGTGTTTTCCCAATCACGAATAAATATATGAAGGTCTTGTTATGAGATTAAAGGAAGTTGTTGGAGTGAGGGTGGCCCTATGTAGACAAAACATGATCATTGCTTAAGGAATCTATAGTTGTTTACATTATTTGTAAGCAAAGTGGGTGCACATAAAACAAGGGAGTGTAATTTTATGTGGTGAGTTTGATGTTTGTATGTATGTGTTGTGCCCTTGTTTTTAAATATTAGATTGAATTTTTTTATTATTAATTATGTGAATAACATGTTTTTGGCAATGTGTGTTTTGGCTACATATGAGTTTGCAACTAAAAATTGGAACAAAAACATGTGATGAACATACAATACCATGTGCCTTCAATCACATTATTTGAATTTTTTTGAAAGCAACTATGTAATTTTTCAAGGTTATTAGAATTTGATGTTGAATCTAGGCACAAAAAGTTAATCCATAGAAATTATGTCATTCAATTGATTTATGTTGTAGGAATCAATGGAATTAATCCATGAATTGTTGTGCAAGGAGATTTCATGGTGCAAATCATACACAATGGATTCTTTGCTTGGGCAAAGATTTGCATCAAGGGAAGGGATGACTTTAATGATTGGATAACTAGTTCTACAAATTTTGAGAATTACATTATGTGTTGAACATTGTTTTTGCATTGAAAATAACTATAGCTAAATTATGTGATTATATTCTATGAAATTAGGGTGGGAGGCACTTGAATTTTTAGAACCATAGATGATGATGGAAAATGTGCTCAATTTGTGTCAATTGAACATTGAGAAGATCATGTTCCACATGGGAAATTGTTTAATATGTATTAAAATGACCAGAATTGTTTTAATATGGGGGCAAATGCATGGTAAAGTGGACCACTTTAAAAGTCATAATGGCAATTTTTTTACAATGGTGTTACATTGCACTCTACTATAATTCATAGTTTTTTTTACTAGGTTTTCTACCCAAAATGATAAGCATTAAAAAAACCACTTTGTCAATTTGGATAGATCAATATGGACTTGCCAATGTGACTAGGTCATTTTGATTGACAAAGAGATAGTTAACCATTTGCATGGGTTGAATTTAAAATTAAAATCATTTTTTGGATTATTATTTTTAAAATTAATAGTTAAGTAGGTAGGTAGGTAGGTAGTAAATAGGTATAGGTAGGTCCAAAAAAACCACCTAAGTATGTAGGTGTTAATTTAAATTAACCTAACCTATACCTAATGGTTATACCTAGTGGTTAAACTTAGGTTAAACCTAGTGGCCAAATTTAATGGCTAAACATAATGATTATACTTAATGTCTAAACCTAATGGTTAAACTTTGCATAAACTTAATGATTAAATCTAATGGTTACACTTGGTGGTTAAACTTAGGTAGGTAGGTAGTATGTAGGTAGGTGGGTAGGTAAATAAGTAGGTTCTATGAAGGTGAAAAAATATATGTAGGTAGGTAGGTAAGTAATAAATGGGTGTGTTAAAAGTAAAACTATACTATAGTACTTAGACAAATTAAAATGCATGGGAATAGTGAGTAGGTGTTATGATGTTTATTTTGGACAAACTAGACCAAGGATATTCAATAGAAACAAAGTAAACAATAGTGAAAGATGGTTAGGTGAGGTTAGGATTATTGAAGTTGAATTCAAATTAGTTAATGTGAGAGAATTAAGGAAATTTGAAAATGCTTTGGAGTTCTTTTTATTATCATGGGGATACATAATTTAGAGCAAAAGAGGTTTTTGAAACACGGAATGACTTCAACAAAATGTTTTTATTTTGGTTTCCATGTTTTTTTTCAGAATTTGTTGTTTATATCAATATCTAAAGTGAACTATTGCAAAATTATGATAGATTTAGAATTGTGCAGACACATTTGCTATGAGGAAGTGTTGTTGAATGGTATTTTGGATTGTGTATTTAAATTAGTATATATTATGTGACTAAAAATGAACATGTTAAAAGAAGGAAATTTGAATTCACACAATGTTTGAACATTAAAATTTATCATTTAGTGACCATCCTTGGGATGAATTTGGGGTTGAAATTTTGGGTTTTATGACTTGCTTTGCTTTTATTGTCTTCCAAGAAATATAGAAAAATTATTGGGATTTTTTTCTGTTTACTTATGGTTTCATAATCGATGAAGAAAATTATTATGAATTAGATATGAGCAAATAATTGTTATAAAGATTTAAATATGTCGCAAGTTTTTTTCCCCAAAAACAAATGGTAAAATGGCAACAAACATAAATTGAATAGCAATCCAAAATCTACAAAGACAATTAGATCGATAGCCATGCAATAAAATGAAGAAGAAAATGTAGTAGAGGAAGAATTACAATTTGCAAATGATGTAGCATAGTTTCATACTGCATGAAGAATACAATATACTACACCACAAATACCTGGGACAGAGGAGCGACTTGCAAGGTACATGACACCATCTACAAAAATTATGGAACTTTAAAAAACAACAAAGTTGTGAAGCGACCTAGTGTCCAAATGAGGCTACCAATGAAGGCAAAACTTTCGAAAGTCAAACCAAAAGGATGGGGAGACAATGCAATCACAATTACCTTTGCAAATTTGTAATGAAGGGAATGAGAAATAACATAATTGAGTCTATCAACTTAAAGAGATGGTAATTTATACAAATCCAAGGAGATATTATAGATTCATCAAGAAATACAACGAGGAATGGAGATAAGATCCACATACAAAGGTTTTGTTTGGCAATTTGTTTCACCTTAGTACCATCACAATTATGAAGAATGGGATGAAGATTTGGAAAATGATGAAATTGAATAGATATTACCGTAATATGTTGAGACTATATTACAAACTAAAGATCTGGATGAACATGCTTTTATAACTGAAGTAATTTATCAAACTAAGATGGAGAATAAAGTTGAATGCAACACTCCACAAATGCTGGCGATTAACATCAAAATACAACTGGTGGAAAATGTTAATGTAATGCATACTAGTGCGTCCAAGATCAAGCACAACCGTCAACCCATATTATTACCAAGAAAACATGTTTGGAATAGATTTGGTCAAAGCACATATGAACAACATAGACTAATAATTAGTCGATGTAACTTTTGTAAACAAAATAATCATTCATTGATGGATTATTCATTCATTGATCAAGACATACGAAATGTAATGATCAATCATTTCCACATCCAAACGTTATAATAACCAAAATCATGAAGATGATCATAATTTATTGGCCATTCTACAAAACATGGTACCAACAAAACAACTACCAAACTACATAAATATATGCAACACTACTAAAAAAGGTGATGTACAAAGGACACCTTCTGAGGTTAAAATACCCTAAATCACCATACCATTCCATTCCATTCCAAAGATAGTTAAGATCACTACAAGCCACCCTGCTTTAAATAATACAAGATTTGCAACTTACAAATGTACAAAATTTGTGCTTGGATTAAGGAATATAGGACTATTAAATATCATAATTCCACAACATGGTGGCATATAATTTCATGGAGGGATGACTAACCTAATACCATAGTTTTTCACAACATTTATTAATGGGGTGCAAAGAATTAATGATGGCTACATACCCAACCAAAACTATGTTTATGACTACATAAAGAATGATGAAATTCCTACAATACTACTTCATAATGGTTTTTTGTATAATAAAATTCATATAGAGCTTGTTGAAATTTTACAAGGAAACTATTTTAATGGCTTTTAAGTAGTCTTTATTAATTTTGGTGGCAAAAAATATATAGTAGTAAACCCTAATGCAGGAATACTAATGAATTTAATTTCAAAAACACATTTCCATAATGTAATCATTATTAAATGAGTACCACCAAATCTTGGAGGAGATCCCCTAAAATCCCTAGAAGGTGTTATAATAACATCTATGCAACCTATATTATTTTATTTTAGGCCTTTTAAGAGACCACTGAATTATTCAAAATATATGTAAGACTTTGATCCAAATGCTCATGTACAAATATTTAAAACCAATATCAAACTTAACAGTGAAATGATAAATGAACAAATAACTAATCTATTCAATTTTACTTTTAAAAATAATGCACATGATTGGTGTAACAACTATATGTGAGATCATCCCAACTGTAGATTCACAAATCTAGAACAAGCCTTTTATAGATTATCGAACTATGTAGAATGATGAACATGTGTATTTATAGCTGAAAAACTTGAAGCAGGAATCCACAAAAAGAGTTAAGTGCTAACACCATAACATTGTGTTTCCACTAACTTTTTTGTTTTTTTTCTCACACCTATATTGAACTACAAAGATCACATATTTTCCTTTTTGGAGTTGTGGTGAAATGATGGCCATGCCTTTATATGATGTTCCTTAATTTTTTTGTTCTCTTCTCCTCATCACTGTATATGTCTTGTCATCATCATTATCACTGTAGCTTGCTCCTTCTTGTCATCATCATCAGTGTCACAACTTTCATTTATTCTTCATGATCATTATGTTTTTTAATGTGTTGTTGTAGTAGGAATAATGTTGTTGTCATTGGTCAACATTTAATTTGACACTTCACATAAATAAAGGGTCATTATGCTTCAAGCATTTTTCATTTCATTTTTCATCATTACAAAAGTTCAATTTGCATTTTTTGTCCTTATTTTTTTCACTTGTCACAAGAGTATAACCAACATATTAATGTTTAGTATTTTGGTTCAATTTTGCTTGTCCTTCAACTATAGGTATGTTTTTTTGTTCTTTTGCTTTTCTTGTATATTCACTATTTTTTAATGTTGTTTTTTATCAATGCAAATTTCTTTTGCTATAATTTTTTTTTTGTAGTTGTAACATGAAACATTTTTTTGCATTATATGTCAGAACAATGTTCATAACCTCTTTTGTATTAGAATTTCCTTTTATGTATTATTGTTGTGTTACATGTTTATTTATCATATTTGAACTCACCATGGACAATGAGGTTTGGGTGGTCATAATGGGGATGATCATCCTACTCATTGAAACTCTTTGTCATGTTTAGGGTTTAGGGCAATTAACATTGCTCCTTTCTAACTCAAATGTTGATCATTTCATTATGTAGACAATCAAGAATGTAAAAGCAAATTTAATATAGGGGATTGTTCAATATGGAAAGGGGAAATCAAGTAGGTTTCAATCCTTACATCACAAATTTAGCATGTGATGTATTAATAATGAAAGTCATACAAAGTTTGTTCATTCATAGGTTTGTACATTTTACGCATGAATGTCATGCATTGAAAACACATTTAACACAAACAAATTTGTTAATGGATGAAGTATGAACCTATGAATGAATGAATGTCACATAGAATTCACATATTCTAATAAATATGTGTTTTCAATGTGTTTTTATTACACGATATTAGTGCGTGAAACGTACAAATTATGATTGAACAAATTTTGCACGAATTCCATTACTAAATCGTGAGATGTTAAGTTTGTGATGCATTTTTTTAATGACAAGGGATACTTGTTATTACCTTGGATAATGACTCTTCACAAAGAAAGGCAACACCATTTAGTTCTTGAGTTGATATATAATAAAAACATAAATGTGGATGACATGTGGTAAAGAATGCTTTTCGCATTTTGAAGAAAAGCTTTAAGGAAATTTAAAGAAAACTGAATTAAATATTAGATTATTCCAAAAAATTTACCTATTTTTGTTTTTTACACAACTTGATTCTTGATAGGAAGGAGGTAAATATTCAAAGGTTGTTATAGATTTTGGAGTAGGAGGTGACAAACAACATGTGAAGGAATGTCCCATATAGTATCAATTAATTCGAAGGCACGTGTGGGAACAAAAACATTCAAGTGTAGAGCATCGAAAGTAGTTGGAAATTTACCTTGGAGTTTAATGAAATATAATCTAACATTTATATTACAAATTTTGTAAGTATTATCAACTAGTATCATTGAATTGTCATAGTATGATCTTAGAATATTGGGTGTAAATTGAATGGTTTGGTCATATTTATGCATCAAAGAATCTTAGGTATGATCAACTATCCATTGTTGATATCATTTTCAATGTATTGTGGTCATTTATTTATTAAATATTAGGTTTGAATCTAATGGATTTCCATGATTAAAACCTTTTATGTTTATCATGCCATTACTTTCAAAATACTAAGTTTGAAATTAATGGATCTCCATAATTAGATTCTTTTGTGTCCATCATGCCATTACTTTCAAAGTGTTGGGTTTAAATGATCACCATAATCAAAACCTTATGTATCCATCATGCCATGTTGAATAAAGGAGGTTGGTATGTGATGATTATTTCTTGCAAATGCATGTCCCATGATTTGTGTTAGTTTAATAATTGCTTCCACCATACTTCTTTAAGTTTTGTTTAACTTTTCATCTTTGTGTTTGAAATATTCTAGTTACTACTATAGGATTTCATGTTGAGTTTTTTCATGTTTATTTTCAATTCATAAATTTGTAGCTTGAACATGGTCAAGAGAATCCACAAAGGCCTTTGAGCTCTTCTTTGTTACATCCACCAACTTTTGTTGAATAAGAATTTTTTTCCCTATGAATATATATGTTACCAATGCAACATCTAGTTGAAGTATCATCATATAGAATTGCAGATTTTGTACCTACACGACCTACATTGATGTCTGATCTTGGTGGATGAATTTTGGTTAATTGAGTTGTAGGCATGTAATAAACATGTTGAAATTGTGGTGTTTCCAAGGTTGCTCCTTTATTCGTGGGAAAGTTCACCATCTTAGGTGTAAGAGGGCTTTGTAGAGGAGGATCATGATGTGCAACATCATTTTGATTAATTGGCACTTTGGGTGTTAAAGGATTGTTTTTTACTTGATTCATGAGGTTGCCACCAGCATTGCACTTTGAACAATTATTTGGAGATGGATCAAAATCTTCATGGAAGGGGAATCCATGACCATTTGCTATAACTTCTTATTCTTTGGGAGTTGCAAGGGTGTACACCTTCAAGTTGTTAAGATCCATGAACTCCATGGAATGCATTGGTTGGAACATGGGCTTGGTGTTCATGAATACATCCATCATTTCATAAATGCTTTCATTGAATTGTGTGAACAAATTGATTGCAATTTTGTTCGAAGGAAACATGTTCTAGAACTTTTCGTTATGACTTTTTCTAGCCATATAGTCTTAAATTCACTTGTAATCATTATAAATTACGACCCATTTCTTGCAAGCAAGCTCATTTATGATGTGGGTATGGTGGTTAGATCTCATTTTAGTCATGGATATTTTTTCTATTTCATGATTGTGCTTTCAAAGTAATCTTATGAATCAACTATGTCCAATGAAGCAATGTGTTCATATTTTTTAACCTAAATAGGGATATGGCTTTTTGGTGTTCCGAATTAGGTTGCTTGGGTTTTCTAATGGGTTTCACTTCACTAGTAAAATCATTATTCTATATATATTTTTCTTTTGCCTTTGTTTTGTTTTTTGTTTCTTGAAAATCACACCATGTGTTGTAATTTAATCTTGACATGTGGCAACATTTGGTTAACTAACCCATTATAATTTTGGAATCTAGGACATTTGATTCATATGCTTGGTTGGTTTTAGATCATGCCATGTGGCACAATAATTTTTTTTCACCACATGGCACACTACCATAGGTCAACCTAAACAAATAGGTTGGTAGGCCTAGGTAGGTTTGTATGTAGCTTCAACCTACTTATTTAAATTAAATAACCACATCACAAATTTAACATGTGACAAATTAATGATGAAAATTGTGTGAAGTTTGTGCATTCATAAGTTCATACATTTAAAACACAAATATCATGTGTTGAAAACATGTTTGAGACACGAATAAATGAGTTGATAGATGAAATACAAACTTATGAATGAATGGATGTCACACAAATTTTGCATCTTAATATAAATCCATGTCAAATGTTTTTTCAATGTGTGATATTAGTGTGTGAAATTCACAAATTATGAATGAATGAATTTTGCACAATTTTCATTACTAAGTCATGAAATGTTAAGTTTGTGATGTAAGTAGGTAGGTAAGTAAGTAAGTTAAGGAAGTATGTAATTGAAAGGTAAAAATACCCGAATATTTTCATTTTATTTTGAATTTTTCCTTTGACTTAAATAAATTTTATTGGCTCATCCCAAATGCCTCATTATTTCAACATGGAATTATAATACAAAACTCCTTCTTTATGTAATGTTCAAGATGGAAATATAAAACAAAAAATATGGGATAAAATTTGAAGGTGTAAGTAAGTAAGTAAATAAATAAATAAATAAATAAGTTAGTAAGTAAAGTAAAGTAAGCAAGTAAATGACCAACTAACTAACTAACTAATTAGTTAACTATCTTACTAATTAATTAATTATTCACTTATCAACCTCCCTATTATTTATTATTCCACTATTTATGATAATTTATAACTAGTAACAAGAATTATTATTTAATAGTATTATCAACTAATGAATTAGTTAATAATAATAATAATAATAATAATTCACCAATAAATTTTAATAATATAATACATATAATTAATGATTATTAAATATTTATGGCCTAAATAATAATAATAATTAATTATTCAAATATCAACTAATTAAATAACTAGTAATTAAAACTAACATTAAAACTAACCAAATAATGAATTTCAATGTATTAATTAATAGTTCAAAATAAATAAATAAATAGATAAAATTTTAAAAATAATTATTCAGTAGTTTTAAGTTAATAATTTTCAAATAAATAATAAGGTATCTACTTATCAATTATTATTATTTATTAACTTATAATTGAAAAATAATAATTATTGATTATCATTTATGATTAATGAAAATGATTAATTATTTAATACATATTAATCATAAAATTTAGATACACATGTAATATGGATATTATATATTCCGTACATAAATATTTTAAATAAAAATTTAAAATATTCATAATACATATGTAAATTAAATCTTATGTATGATTGATATAATTTAATATGCTTTAAATATGAACTACATATGATTTGAAAACACCTGTTATACATAACTTCATTGTACACATGTACATTTTAATATATCCCCAAAATTTTAAGAAAAATGTTCAATACACCTTTGTATATCCATAAGATCATTCCATTGAAAGGATGAATAAACTGATAATTGTAACATAATTGCAAAAGTGATTCAAAAAATTAATAACTTGATTTATTGTTACAAATGTTACCATGGTTAATTGCAAATGACAATTAGTAACATATAGTTGTAGACAGAGTGGTTGCATTTTGGCCTATTTTTACTAGTGAATGTAATTTGATTGCAATGTTTTGTAATTTAAAAAATGTTCTTATTTGTAAAAATATTTTAAATTTATTTTTTGAATTTCAAGGGAACATGGACAAATGCAACATACTTAGTAGTTGTGAGGTTTGATCATATTATTGTCATAAGTATTGATGTTGTCATACATCTTCATATTTCATTTCCTTTGTTGATGTTGTGATTGCTCCTCTTGTTGCGCCTCTTCTATTCTTTGACACTTGTTTTGCGACTCCTTTTTTTGTGCCCAAGAATGTCATTTTTTCTACAAGTTAGATCGCCCTTTTGTCACGAATTAGAACGTCACATTTCTTCTTTGAAATTCCCATGCATGAGTTTGATGTTCTTCTTTCGGATTGCCACCTATGTCATGTTTATGTGAAGTGTTGCGAAAAATTGTTGTTGTAGTTGTAGTGAGCTTCACCTTGAAGCACACATGTCTTCAAGTTAGGCATAGAGTTAAGTTACCACCGAATTATATATGGTGGATTTTTCAGATATTTGAAAATCTAAGTTTTGGTTAGATGTGATGGTAGCTAACATTTGGTGTTACCATAGACTTAACTTGGCAAGCCACATTTGCATCATCCACATAGGACACAAAGCTACCTAACACCAGAATCCAGATGTGTGAAAGTAGGGTTAAGTTAGACATTTTGGGCTTTGAGTTACCTTTGATTTACCTCATGTGTGGCTCAACCTTTATCCAGTTAAAACATAGGTAAGAAGGGACTAGAAGCTAGTGTGAGGGGGAAAGTAAAGGTACATTCACACACGGTGTTAGGGACTCTAGAGTGAGGGGGAAATAAAGGTGCATTCACACTTGGTGTTAGGGACTCTAGTGTTGAGTACCCTAAGACCATGCTAGTCATTTCAGGACTTGCACCTACTTATCATGAACATTTTATGTTAAGCTAGCATTCACTTAGCATTAAGCCATCACCCCATTAAACATTGGGTGCCACCTAAGATGCCACCTAGATTTTTATTTAACACTGACTTAACATCAAGTGTGAATGCACCGTTAGAAGTAGACCGGGAGGGAGGAGCCGTTGGCTAGCTACTGGTGGCCGGGCCCAGGAAGGGCGCAGGGGTGACGGGACGGGACGGGAAGGATGGGGTGTGGCTAAACGGTCCTGTGCCAAAGCCCCGGTTCAAATTGACTCCTCGCCCCCACATCTCTCCTTCCCAATCCCACCACATCTCACTGTTTTCCGTGCCCTCCCGCGCCCGCCCCTTTTCCCTTGCGCTGCTTTGCTGTGGCTTCAGTTCTGCGGGATCGGATCCAGCTTCTTGCGTTTGTTTCTTTCCGCAGCTGTGTTGAGGAAAGGGGGAGAGAGAAGCCATGCTTTTGCTTGACTTTTGTTATTAGGGTGTCTGTTTTTTGATCCAGAATACGTCATACCTTTTTGTCTTCTTGGTGGTCTGATTGACTGTTGTCTTTTTGTCGCTGTGGTTGGGGGGTGAGGTGGAGGGCGGGGGGGAACTGCATTGGCCAAGGGTTACGCCATACCCCGTTCTCGTTGAGTGGCAATCAAGGTGAGAATCCAAAGAAAGCGAGAGACCATGAACTCGAACGTGCCGCAAGATGTGCAGGCCACGATCGCTAGCATTGTGCAGCCTGCGAACGGGAAACAGCAGAGACCGTCATCGCAGCCGGTTGATAGCCATTCGGTCTCTCGCAGGTTAGTCGAACTCTGGCTTCCATTTCCCCTTTTCTTAAGGACAGAAAGATTCAAGGTCCCGAGATGGACTAGGTTTCTTGTTGGGGTTAGGGTATGTGTTTTGGAGAAAGATAGCATGGGAATTGTAACGTTGAAAATAGGCACAAGCTGATGATGAAAACGTTTTATATACTTTGATGTGATTTCTCTGCAGGTTGCACGCTGAGTTGATGTCTCTCATGGTATGATGCCCTTCTACAACATTGATCAGGTCACAGACAGGAGTTTGTTTTTTCACTCGGGGGTGGGCTTTTCCTAGGGCTTGCACTTTTTGCATTAGGTTGCTATTTGATACTGTATATTATTTGTGATAATTGCCATCGTCGCTCACTGTCAAGGCTTTTTTGGGTCATTTTTCAGACATGTGGAGATCCAGGCATTTCTGGTTTTCCAGAGGGTGACAATATCTTTTCATGGATTGGTACCATCAAGGGCAGCACTGCTACTGTATATGAGGGGCTTGCCTACAAGTTGACTCTGAAGTTCCCTCCTGACTACCCCTTCAAACCTCCCACTGTCAAATTTGACACACTTTGCTTCCATCCCAATGTTGACCAATATGGCAACATATGCCTTGATATTTTGCAGGTAATCTTCTGCATCCTTTTTTTTAAGGTGGCAAATTTGTACTGAACGATCTGTCAACTTGACTTTATGTAGCATGGAAGCAATGCAACTAACGGGAATTTCTTTGTCAGGATAAATGGTCTTCTGCATATGATGTAAGGACAATCTTGCTCTCAATCCAAAGTCTATTAGCTGGTGAGTATCACAATTAACTTGCATAACCTTTTGTTATTCTGGATCAAATTACTTTTCTTATTCGTTTATCTGTAGCTAACTCGGGGTCCTATCCAGGTGCAAAAAGACCAGTCATTAGCCTGGTTGCAGAGGAGAAATTTTATGCTTTGGTTCCTGGTGCCACTGGACTGATGTTGATGGGAACTGGTGATGACTGCAGAACCAAACAATGACAGCCCCCTGAACAGCTATGCAGCTGCCCTTTGGAATGACCAAGAAGGTGCTTTTGAAAACCTTAAACTAATGAAGTTCACATCTTTTCCTGTTCTTTCTATACCAAGGTGAGGAGGGAAATGCTCATCTGTAAATCCTGGATTGCAGAGTACAAGAAGGTGATGCGGAAGCAGTACCGGGATGCAGGTGGTGCCTTGCCTTGCTAAGACGGACTATGTTTGTATCTCAACATGAAATATGTTGAGATAACTTTTTCTAGCACATATAGCAGGGCTCTCTGCTAGTGTCGATGGACATGCAGAAGTAATGCTCCTTGTTTCATCAACAATGAGCATCAGCAGCCCCTATGCAGAACTTTTGTCTAAGACAGAGGCTTATATGTGTGTACATTGAACCTAGCTGGTAATTCTGGAATATCTGATAAGTTGAGAAATTTTTCTCGTCCTTGAGTGGTGCCATGATAATATTGTGAAATGACTGCACATTGTGTGGTGGTGACCTTTCATGGAGGAGAAACCAAAGGCTCTCTTTCAGTTTCAGTACAAGAATGGCACCTGATTTTGCTGCACAAATGGATTTGTGCAAAGTTGATATAAATCATGTGTTAGAATAGTACGTGAGTTGTCCTGTCGAGGGAAACAATATTCTGTTGAGATCGTAAGTTGCTGTAGTTTTGAACTCTGTTGTGTTGAATAGCCTGTCTTGGTTTATAGAGAAGTGCATAAGAAAACTTACTACAAACAAACAGGGCTCCAAATGTGCTGTTTAGGTCTCTCCATTATGTCTCAAAAACTCATGTGAAAAGTATTTTGCCCTATTTTATTGGCCATTGCAGCTACTGTTGCAGAAGGTGCTCCAGTGTCTCTGGTCAGAGGGAAGAGAGATTGCATCTGGGAAGAATTTACAATGATGGCTTGAACTGGTGGTAATCAATTTGCAGATGGCAGCTGGAGATTGGGCTGCACATTTTATGCTGTGTTTGCTGAGAATTAAGTTTGCATTCAAATTACACAATCATGTGATGCAGTTCTATCTTTCCTGATGACTGTGTTTTGAATATTCCATTGAAGGGAAGAGTTGTTAGTGATTACTTTATGAGCTGCCTTGCTTGTTTTATTTTTGTGTCAACTATAGTTGACTATTTTTTGAGCATTTGTATCATTCAATACAAGATTTGTGAGCAGTTGCATGCAATAGATGGACTCACAATAGATCGCATTGGGCTAAATTTAGGTGCAAAAATGGAATTGGATATGGACAGAGAATGAGAGTGAGATGTAGCTAGAATGAAATCAGGATAAAGCAGAATATGAGATGTAAATCCTCTGCTATAGATTGGGTTGGTGTTTGTTCTAGACCTCCTATTATATTATTAGATCTCATGATTTACATGCAGCTGACATTAGAGGGGCTGTGAGCTTCCTATCACAAGAGGGACTAGTAGATCTCTCCCTTCTTTGGTTCCATCAGTTTTTATTGGATTTTTTGACCTTCAATGGAAAGCAAACTCACAGTCCAAATGAAATGTATAAGTGTCCTCAAATTTACATGCTTTCAAGTGTTGATGTTTAAATATGTTGGATTGAAGCCCCCTAAATGGATGCAGAGTGGAGCTATATGGGATTGAATTTGGATGGGAGATCGAATGGGTTAGAGAAGCAGCCTAAAAGAATGTTCTATTGAAGCCCTCTCTCTAGCTACTTGGATTCCCAATGAAGCTGGGCATTATACCGAAGTTTGGATGAGATAGATTTTGGGCAAAAGAGTCTGAGATGTATCTTGTTTTTAAATGACGAAATTGAAAATGAAAACAATTCCCAAAATGGAAGTCAATTTGAAGGTTTTCAATCGCCAAAAGTGAGAATAAAGAGTAAAAATTGCCAAATTTCTATATTTAGGCTTTTAGAGTTTATCTAAAAATATAGAAGGATGATTAAATATTTGTATTTAATATATGGTTTATAGCTAGGTTAATTTCAACATCGAAACAAGGGGTGTGTCACATTGTGGCCTTGCCATTTACATCAAAACATATCTTAAGGCAAAAGAAACAATTATGGAAACTCAAATATTTCACCATTGCAAAAATATAATCTTCAAAAAAATCCTCTAAAATCTTTCAAGATATTATAACTCTATAACTAATCTCAAGTTTCAACACAAGCTAAAATATCATCTTTCAAAAATCCTCATATAAAAATAGACCTGGGGATGGATGAAATCAGGCCAGACGAATAGTGGAGGTAGAGTTATGGGATGAAAATAAGCTAACGTGGATGAAAAATGATTCTGATGCAACTCAGTAGCTGTCCCCCCCGTGCAGAAGAAAACGCACAAGACGCGTCTTTCACACCCTTCTGTTTGCAGTGAAGAAGGGAAGAAGAATTAGAAGAAGAAGAAGAAAAACGCAGAGAGGGGAACAAACGTAGCTGCTGCTGCTGAGCGTCGCGGATCTCTCCTCTGTCTGTGCTGCTGTTGCTGCTCCCGGGTTCGCGTTCTCCGTCTCTTGGTCGCCAAAATCCGTTATTGTAGCTGGAGTATCCGATCGATCCTGGGAATGATGGTCGAGGTATGTATGGCATTCCGATCTGCATCTTCTTTTAGCCCAGTAAGGGCTGGGCTGCGTCTTTTTCTTGCATTTTGCATCTTAGAAATGACATTCTCTTTGTTCGTAGTCTAGTTCGTTACCCGGGCTCGGACGCATTTCGCAAAGTGTTGATGGCTTGCCCATGAACTCCCCCATGCATGTGTCAGCTTGTCGCCCGTAGTCTCGGAAGCGTTTCAGCTGGGTTGCTACCCTTGAGAGTGAAGAGACACTCTTGCATCATCAACAACATCGTCATAATCTTGTTCTACTTTGTTCAGTGCTTGAGCAATTCCTGTAGACTTGTGACACTCCAAGTTTGGGAATTAGGGTTTGAGAATGTTTTTGAGAACGTTTTTCGCCCTCCTTTGAATACTAATCGAAAGAAGTTGGGATCCGTACGTTATCGTTTCTCTCACTTCCTTTTGCAGCTGTTGAGGGATCTTCATGTGATTGTGGTTTTTACAGATGCCGGAAGGGGAGATAGGAATTAGGGTTTCGAAGTCCGGTGCCGCCAAAAAGTCGTCAGTTGCTGGCGATCTTCCTCTTTTGGACCTTGAAAACTTTAAGGTGAGCATATTGATATGCTGTTTTGAACAGTCAACTCCTAGATAGCACCAACATGCTGTTGAATCAAACTGGTTTCAGAGCTTAAGCCTTTCACATGTGTTTAGCCAACAATGGTCTTGAACCCTAGTGGAACCTGCAAGGATCATACAGAAGCATTACAAATTCTTTCTACCTAGATGGAACATTTCTTTCTGAAGATTGGTTGGTTTTTGTGTCTCAACAGGGTGAGTTTTCATTTGATGACTTCTTTAAGGACCTGGCAACAGACGTCCTGCCTTTGTTTCAGGATGACAATCCCAAGTCATCAGATAATGGCCAGGGAACTTTCCCAAATGGTGATCTCCAGGAGAATGGTGTGAAGGGAGGTGGCAAATTGGTGGGTGTGCCATTTGTGGAGGCAGAAGCACTTCTTCCTGTATGCAGAGATACACGCAAAGAGCTTGTTGACCTTTGTTATCAGGTACCCAGTCAGACATGTTTTTTATCAATTTTCTTTGATCTATTTGTTCGTATGTGATGACTGTTGTAGGGTTTTAAGGAATGCATGTCTCTTGATGAGCTCTGGAATGATTGGTTTGATGAGGAGGTGTGCCTGAATTCTTTTTATTGGTCTTTGACAATACAGGTGGATGCAAGGTTGGAAACGCTCAAGGAGCATGTCGAAGATTATGATGTGAAGCATGAAACAAAATTTATTGAGGTGAGATGTGTGTGATAAGTTGTATTCACTGGGGTTGGTTAAGTGGTTTAGTATTCTAGTATGAAGTTCATTGAGTGATATTTTGTTGAGGTGAAATGTGTGTGATTGTTCATACTCTCTTTCCATGGTCAAAGGTTTTAGTATTCTAGAACAGAGTCAGTGGCAGCTCAGTAGATATCCGACTCATAAGGATCCTGCTGCTACATGGTTTTGCGGGTGTGTTGTAGCTCCAAGCCTTGAACTTGTTGTGGACTTATGGCCCTGAATGAGCCTGCTGAATTCCAGAGTTTGGACTGTACAGCTGGAGAAGGGAGTGGAGCGCTTGTTTGAAAGCTTCAGCCGCCTTGATTCTCGCATCTCAGGTGTTGGCCAGACAGCTGCCAGGATTGGTGACCATTTACAGGTCCCTTTTTCAGCTCTTGATTCATGTTATAGCACTCTTTGTTTATTCTGAGTTCAAACAAAGAATGCTATGAATTGGGGACCATCAATGTTTGTTGCATTCTTTGCTAGACCCTTATCTGTTTTTATTTCAGCATAATCATTGTAAAATGGGTAGCCAAATAAGCAGTGACTGCGACTTGTGCATGTACTGTACAGTCGTTAAGTAACAAGACTGCTATTTGGTTAATCTCAAACTATGTCTCTCTGTTACTTGCATTCCATGGTTATGTTGAAACTGCTAGTGTCAAGTATCAAGTATGCTGTTGAGGGCACATTCTAACCGGAGAGCGAAGTCAATTTCCAACTTACAAGTTTTGAAACTTGTAATTCATTTGAGCTACATCTAATCATTAGACTGTACAGTATTGTATAATGGCATAACATGTTGCATACAGGCAGCCTGATTCCTTTTTTCCTTGGATGATGAAATGGAAAGTGATCCTTGAACCTGGTGGATTGCAGAATGCAGATGCTCAACGGCAAGTTGCAAGTCAAACAATCGACCTAATCAAGGTAAACACACCTCAAATGGCCATGAATTATGGTTTTCTCCAACTTGAATACTGGATCCTCTCTGGTCTATGTTCAGAACTGTTTCTACACAAGGTTTCCATGCCACAGTAGGACCATTGTTGTTCTACTGGAAGATATAATGATACACTGAAAGCTAATTCTTTTGAGCTTTTAATACAACTTGCAAGAGGATTTGTGTGCTGATATTGGGCAAGAGGACAAGCCATGGCAATAATGGAAGTGCTGAGTTAACAGTGATGTTTGGATATGTGTCTGTTGTTCAGTATCTGATGGAGTTCAATGGAAGTCCGGGGGATCTTATGGAGCTCTCATCTTTGTTCTCTGATGATGCTCGGGTTGCAGAAGCAGCAGCTGTAGCACAAAAGCTCCGTAAGCTCAGGGTTCCCTTGTTGCCATTGTATTATGCAACATTATAGGAGGGCAGCAATAGTGCAAACTGAGTAAGAAACTCGAAGAATGTATATGTGAGTTTGAGTAGGATTGTGGTCAGATCGTAGAAGGTTGGATTCATTTAGACAAATTTATTGAAGCTTGATTAGAGAAATCACAGAACATTTATCCTTGCTGTTATGTTGAATGGATTTTCGTTTCTGTGGAAGAGTTATTTCTGTACTATTTGTCTAATGGTGTCAGATATGTGTGCATATAGGATTGATTGCTGAGGAGGGCATTGGTTCACTCGGAGCTGGAATGGGGCAAATTAAAAGTTCTTCAAATGCCAGCCCTGGCCTTGAAGTTGCAGTGTCCAACCTTCAAGACTATTGTAATGGTTGGTGTTGTGTCTTCCTCGATATTTGCTGTCATTTTTTACTATAGGCACTTAGGGCTTCCAGTAGCCTTATGTTGTGTTCTCATAGTACTGATGTATCTTTTTGGAACATTTCTTAATGTTTTGGTCTTTTTGATATTAGAGCTGGAGAACCGTCTGTTGTCACGATTTGATGCGGCATCACAAAAGCGAGAGCTTTCAACTATGGCCGAGTGTGCTAAAATCTTGAGTCAGGTGGGTGGATATCATGTTCTTGTCATGCTTTCCAATTCTGTCTGATGCTTTCAAATTGTTTGTCAAGCTTTCCTTTTGAATTGTGGCAACCTGAGCAGTACATTATTGGAATATTTATGAACTCAACGGCTTGACCGATTGAAGCTGGAAAGGCAACAAAGTACAAGGTCTGGCGGTATTTTAGCATCATAGATCAGACTGAGCAATGTTTGTGCTTGTGAATTGAAAGCTTCAAGCCATTTCTGGTGTGTTTCTTACAATAGAAGCTTTCTTTTTCACAGTTCAACAGAGGGATGAGTGCAATGCACCGTTATGTGGCATCACGACCCATGTTCATGGATCTGGAGATAATGAATATGGATGCTCGTACTGTCCGTGGTGTTGACACAGTTCAAGGGGCTCCACCCAACCTAATGAAGGGTCTCTCTACTCTTTACAAAGAGATCATAGGTGTGTGATGCTGTTAGTATGCCCTAACCACAACTATGAAGCTACCCACAAGCTACCATATCTCTCCTCAGAGTGTGTAGGAGAACACTCTTTGATCACAGTCTTCAATTTATCTGACAAATGTTTGATGGGCATTTTGTGCCCACTAACACTACTTAGCCATAATGATGAACTTTGGAAAAGATTACTGAGTTCTCTCATCTCAGATACTGCAAAGCTGATTTTGCAGTTAGGTTATATCAGTGATGCAGACCTTCAGTTTGGACTTTGGAACAGAAAATTGTAATGTAGTTGCCTCACATTATGCAGTTTTCTCAAAATGAGTTTGGAGGTGTCAAAGCTCCACAAGCACTGGAAACATGTGTGTGTTAATGTGCAATTATGTGTTTTGCCAGAAACTGTAAGGAAAGAGGCAGCCACAGTTGCTGCTGTTTTTCCTTCACCAGATGCAGTCATGGCTATCCTTGTACAGGTGAGTGTCAACACAGAACACTCTTTGGTTTTTATTCTTTGGCAAGCCAAGGATTGATGAGAAGGGGGCTGGCCTTCTGGGCAGAGTTTGAAGAGACGTTTTGAACACATAGGTTAGAGTTAATATTCATGCTTGAGGATTTGTCATCCATACTTTCTTCATGATGTAAGAGGATATTCTTCAGTCTAGTCAAATTACCTGAGAGTCTTGCTTCAAGCATCTATGGGTTTTGTCACTTTATCGATCTATACATAGACTTAAAGAAGGAACAAGTGTATCGAGAAACAGTTTCAACCTGAAGAGCATTGTCTTGGCTTGCAAGTAACTGCCCCTCTTGGATTTCAGTTGAGTGTACAGTTACCTGTGTTCTGTTGTTGCAGAGAGTGTTGGAGCAGCGAGTAGTTGCAGTGTTGGATAAGCTGCTTCCAAAGCCATCCCTCACAAGTCCTCCTCCGATGGAAGAAGGTGGCTATCAGCAGGTACTCTTTACTTATGCACCTCTTGAATCGCAACCTACATGCAACCTCTGTTGTTTCATCTTTGGAGGTAAATCTCACTCAAGGAGGGGATTCAAGTCTTCTCCAGGCCAACTTTTGAAACTGCTTGGAAAGTGCTTTCTGTGGAGCAAATTGACAACCTACTTTTAACAGGGATTCTGAAAAATCTGTCTCCAGTTATGCTGCCAAACACAAATTGCCCTTGTGAGGGATAATGCATGAGTCAAAAGTGCTGCAAACTGATCAAACAATTTGTGCAGTATTTGCGCACACTTGCTGGAGCTTATGAAAAAACACAGGAACTGGCGAAGGAGCTTCATGGGCTTGGATGCGGAGACCTTGACGTCGAAGGTAAGCTCCCCAGAAATCATTTGAGTGGAGAAGGATTTTTTATGTTTCATTATTGACTGCTTGTCATCTGTTTTGTACCTCATGTTTGCCTCACAGGTTTAAGTTGCTGTTGAACTTGTGTTCTTTGCCTGATTTTGGCTGGATTGGCACGATATAACTATCCCTTAGGGTTAGATGCTTGCTTATTCAGTGGGAACTTAAAAGGAAATGAAGATTACACTCAACAAGCTTGTATGGGGATGGGGAAAACATGAAATTTTTTGTTTATTGTCTTGAGTGCTAGCTGACATCACAACTGAGTCTTCCCATTGATTCCAGAAATGCAAATCAGAAACTCCAGACATAAATTTTTTGATGATTGTTTTCCCAACATTTTGAGCAGATTGTTATATTCTTACATACTCACATTATTGAGAGCTGAGGAAGTCAGTGGGGAGTATTGGTCTGATACTTTGTGAGTGATACTCAGAAGGTTACAATTGCTCTCATTCTTGTTCTATTCATTTCAGTTTTTCTGGAATAGGCACAATGCTAGCTTCAAAATGTTATTGTGGAGTTTCCTCTGCAATCCCACAGATATGGACTGGCATGACATGATATCTTTGTTTGATATGGATGGTAATACAGGGCTTGCAGAATCTCTCTTCTCATCACACAGGGAGGATTATCCAGAGATTGAGCATGCTTCATTGAGTCAGCTTTTCCAACACAAGGTGCATGACAACCATGGGTCTCTTAAGTAGGGTCATTTCCATCTTACTAGTCATGGCATTATACGAGGGGTGCCTACATTCTTTTAACCAATTTGTTTCACCTGCTGTCAGCTCCATGTTGGTTAGGTGTGCACTTATGAGCAATCAGCAGCAACTACATGTTTTAGAGGGACAGAAATGAACCCAGAAAGTGGGGTTTCCATTTCTGAGGGGGAAGGTGCATGGATTGAAATTGCAGTATGCAATGAACATGTAATTCAATCTATATAATGACTTCTAAAATACCAACTTACACAGCCAAATATAAATAGTCCATAACAAGGAGTATACTTAAAAGGTTCCTATCAAAATCTTCATTACCTCTCCATTGGGGGCTACTAACAAATTACAGTGTGTGACCTATTACAGATGGCTGAATTGAAATCTGGAGTTGCACAGCCAGCTGATGCAGCTTTCTTACCTCCCACAGCCAGAGCAAACTCTAGAAATGGATCCACGTCTGCTTATGCAACCATTTCTGTGACTGTGGTTGGAGAGTTCGTACATTGGAATGAAGAAGCTGTGGCTCGCTGCAATCTTCTCATGTCTCAGGTACTAATGGGAACTGGGTACTGTATGTCTCCAAACCTCACAGTAGACACCTTTTTAGCCCCTTTTCAAAGTTAATGGAGTCATGAGACATATTTAAGTGATAGCATCCCTTGCAGACATTTTTGTTCTAGATGGAGTCATGATAGGTAGATAGATAGATATATACATATATACATATAGTTTGTGTACAGAAAATATTATTTAAATCCACAATTTTCTGTGTTTTTGTGACTGTTTCAATTGTTATTGCCTTTGAAGTGCAGTGCCTGGTTCATTTGCTTAGCTATTTGTTTAGAATTGGGAGTTTGAGGTGTTTTGTTGTAAGTTAGCAGAGGTATTTCTTGACTACAGTTTGCAATGTCTGGTGCAGGCTGCACCTTTGGCAACAAATGTGAGGGCAGTCTTCCTTTGTCTTCTTGACCAGGTAAACCCCTTAAAGACATGGGAGTCCTTGAGAGTGAATACAACTTTGCAATCCTAAGATGTACTATTGTGCTCCAAAAGGAGAGAAAGCAAAGACATATCCTATCAAAGAAGCCAAAAGGACCCATTAGTGCAGATAAAAAGAGAAATGCCACAAATCCTGAGCATGACAGACTGCAACAGATTTGTCAATTCTTTGTTTGTATGTTGGTATGGTCACATTGTTTTATCTTTTTTGCATTATCAACAAAAGTTATGTGCTCAGTTATGCAGGCTGAGTTTCTCATATGCAGGTGAGCCTTTACACTACCGAAGGATTGGAGAGAGCAAAAGATGCACTGAATGAGGCTGCACAACAGCGGAACCTTTATTCAATTGGCTCAACAGTCAGTCGTCGTGTGGCTGCAGCAGCTGCCAATGCGGTGTGTTTCAAGCCCCTTATTGCTGAAAAAGCCAACTGTTCCTTTTTTACTGCTTTTGCTTGAGTTTTAAGTTTCCCTTGTAACATTCTCCCTTACATCTTGTGTGAGTCATGCATCTGCTAGATTTGGTACTAGCAAAATGACTGAATTGCTATAAATTTCAGCATGGCAGGATTTTTGTCCAGGGATGAACCTCCTTTACCTTGATCTTGTGTAAATCTAATTTATACAGGAACCTTTTTCTAGTCATATTGACAGATGAAAGTGGCAGTCAAGCCTCGTTGTTGCTAGCACCTTATGTTGCATGCTGCCTGGTGGCTTACCTTAAGGCTGCTTGATAGCCTTTGATGTTTGTGCCACAACCCCAGTTTGAAAATTTCTACCTTTTGAATGTTCTGGAAGGTAGGAAGTGTTTTGAGTCCATTCTCATTTCTGATGAAGCAGGCTGAGGCAGCAGCAGCAGCAGGGGAGAGAAGTGTTCGTGGGTTCATGGTGGCAGTTCAAAGAGCAACATCCAATGTGGCACTAGTTCAGCAAGTAATATTCTATCAGACCCCAATCCTATATCCTAGCTTCATGATGGCAATCATGAACAATCAAGATATGGTGCTAATGTTGTTCATTTTAGTTGCTACATGCTGTCCTGTGTTAAGGTTTCAATGGATTTCTTGAAGAATGGGAGACATACTCCAATCAGTATATTACTGATGAGCTTAACAATCGGTTGTGTGCCATGGCAGCACTTTGTCAACACAGTTGCTCGGTTGCTGCTTCCTGTGGATGGGGCCCATGCAGCCTGTTGTGAAGAAATGGCTACTGCTATGGCTAATGCTGAGGGAGCTGCCTTGAAAGGTCTCCAAATGTGCATAGACACAATTATGGCTGAGGTAACCCAGAAGCCCAAGTCTTTTTTTCTCCCTCCCTTGTATCACTATTGTGGTGAATGCTATCACCTTCAACAGCATATGAAGATGAGAGGAATTAAGCAGCATATGAGAAAACAGAAAACAATGACATTGTAATATGAGAAGTATTGAGGCTTTGGGTGTTTATGGCTTCCGATCATTTCTGAAGATGATAAACTGTGCTGACAGGTCATGCTATGATTCACATAATATCTTTGGTTTGAACTTGGAACTAAAGATTTCTCAGATCTTAGTTTTCAGTTAGCTTTGACTAGGGCTCATTGTGTGTCTCTATGTGGCAGGTTGAGCGGCTTCTAGCTGCAGAGCAGAAGGCAAATGACTTCAAACCATCGGAAGATGGGAACCCTCCAGACCATCGCCCCACAAATGCATGCACCAAGTAATTCTTTGACCACCCCCCATATGCAACCATGTGTGCAAGTGCAAGTTCTTCTACATGAATTGCTTATCAACATGTGGCCAGACTGATCAATCTTCTTGCTTAAATATTGTAGGAATCCAACCAAATAAGAATGATAAACACTTACTGTGACTGGATCATGGACACCCTGCACTACTATAATGGTCTTGCCAGATAGTTGAATTCTGATGTTTCTTTGTGACCAACTGTGTAATCTCTGCACTTATTGTACTAGCAATGTTTGTGATATCACTCAGGGTGACAGCTTATTTGGAGCATATGTTAGAAGCAGTTTATGGGGCTCTGGAAGGGCTGAACAAGCAAGCTTTCATGACAGAACTAGTACTTCTCTCTCACCCTCAAATGACTGTCCCATTCATGATTTGTGACTTGAATTTGGTTGCCACTTTTGAGTAACAATCAACTGGATGCTAGAGGAAAACAGAAGGATTAGGACATTAACTGACTACATGACAGTTGCAGACATGTAAATGCTGTGTTGGAAATTCTGTTGGGCCAGAAGAGAGAATGTGTGAGGGTTGCTTAACTCTTCAGAGTGGTTGTGGCAGGGAAACAGACTGTACAAGGCTCTTCTTGTACACTGGCAACGCTTCACCTTCAGTGCAAGGTTACTTGCTTCCAACATTTTCTATTTATTCTTTTCACTTCCCCCCTATGCTTGTGTGGTGTCAGAAAGATCCCATGTCAATCTAGTGCTAACAATCAATAGTAGAAACTTGGGAATAGGATGGGCTCCACAATTTATGGCATTTCACCTGCAGGTAATCAACCATTTGCTTTCCTAGAACCCATTGCTATTATCTAGGTTCACAAGTGGTTTTCAATGCTTCAGAAAACATCTTCAGGTTTTCACTTGGATGGTTTATATGCCCATCACCTTTCTTGATTTTGTCTGATATATCTGCAGTGGGGGACTGCGGTTGAAGCGGGACGTCTCAGAGTATGCAGAATTTGTACGAAGTTTTAAGGCTCCAGCAGTTGATGAAAAGTTTGAGTTACTTGGCACGTGAGTGTCACACTGAAATATGATCCTTGAATCCTCTTATCATATCTGTCCATGATGTATCAAATTCATTCTATTGTTCAAGGATGAATGGTGGTTGGGACCCTATGATGAGTCATAGCTTGTGTCTGGTTAAGTTTTTGTCAGGTGCAAACAGACTAGAGTTGAATTCAACCATGTGACTAAAGCATGTAGATCTGGGCAATGTATAGTGTAACATTCTGCACTATAGATCATTTTATGCACTTATTGTCATTCACCCTACTTGTAGTCATGAATTTGGGTTACTGATTGGTAATGGGGTGGTTCCTACTAGTGAGGGAGGATTGTGTGCTGATGTGGTGGAAACGTTTGCTTGCAGGTTGGTCAATGTGTTTATCGTGGCTCCTGAAAGCTTGCCCACCTTGGTAGATGGCAGTCTGAAGCAAGCTCGAGCAGAAGCAGTTCGGTAATACCCCTCAAACTCTTGATCTGGAAGCACCCACTACATGCATCAAGTCTTGAAGTTTTCTACCTGGGCAGTGGCTATGTCACCATTTTCCACAAGGAGTGAACTGGAACTCATTGATTTTCTAAAATTTCTCTTGTACTAAGCTGAGCATTGTGAGATTTAAAGCACAATTCCCCATGCAGTGCATTTTTAACAGTACCAAAACCATATGTACTACCTGTCATCATGCTGATTTTGGGAAGTTGTTTGGAAATGCAGGTTTATTGAACTGCGGGAGGATTATAAGTCAGCTAAGATTGCAAGTAGATTCTCATCATTAGCTCACTGATGGATGGCATCTCACCTTTTCTCGCATCTTCTTGTAATCTATATGTGTTGTCATAACTAAGCCCATTTGCACTTTTGCCACTTAACTGTTTCGTCAGCTTGCCTCTTTCTCTTTTTGGCTACACATGAATGAATCTTGTGTGCATGCTTTGGTTGCACAAGATGTGAGCTCATTTCTCTGCAATTTGTGACATAACAGTAGACTGAGCCCTTAACCTGTGGAGAAATATTGCACTTTTTCTAAGATTGAGGATCCACAACTGGTCATCACCCAGCCACAGGTGTTGTTGTACATCTAGATCCACACTAGTATCCCAAGCATGTACAGTATTATCTGAGTCGATATTTGTGGTATCTGTATTATTGTGCATTATTGCAAGAATGAGCTTCAATTTCATGATAGGTAGTACTGTGTTAGCCCTTAGCTTTGGAGACTTGGTTTGATAGGTATATTAAGATTTTATATTAGACCAAGACCAAAGCCCTGATTGAAAGCACCCTAAAAAAAAGGGATCCAGGTGATGTTTGTAGGTGGATTGATAGCTGTGGGCCTGGCTACCTCTGGACTTCCACCCCTTGCAGACCCATCTCCCATTTTCCCTACTAACTTGCAATGAGGTCTTAGTTGTTGAGATTTGATTTCAGCTCTTAAGACTCTTCACAGTACAAATTTAATATCAGCATCCCTCCTGAACTTCCATGCTTTGCAGACCCTCTCCCATTCTCACTACTAACTTGTTGACAAGTGAGAGGGTGCTTGGTGTTCAGCTTTGATTTCAGTGCCATGTTGGTAGTTCAGAGTTGATTTCAACAAGACTCTTGACAGTACAAATGGGACATTGCCATCTGTGGACTTCCACCCTTTGCAGACCAATCTGCCATTCTCACTGCTAGATTGTTAGGTAGGGGGTGGGTGTTGTTTGGCTTTGATTTCAGCTTGACTCTTGGTGGTACAAATGGGACATCAATCCCTTGCTGTCCTTTCCTTTTCCTTGCATGCTGTTATTATTTATCCCAACCAATAGATCTTTTGCCATGATCAATCTATACATGTATGTCAACATTGCTTATCCTAACCAATAGGTCCCTTCCATGATGGGTACCTCCATGAAATTTCATGGTGGCAAAGGTGGAGTAGATACCGTTGTAATCAAAACCTAGGAAATGATTCCTCCTTGGAGATGTAGATCTTTAGTTGCTTGTGCAAACGAATTTTGATGATATCTTGCAAGTTTTGGCCATTAAAACATGGGATATGAACGAATTGAAAGTGACCCCCCTTCAATTTTTGTCATTTTCATTATGCAATGAGTCTTGATTATACTTCAAAAGATGCAAGCTTCTTATGTTTAAAGTATTGATGGGGTTAGCTACCTTGTCATTTCCACCCGCGCAAACTAACCTCCCATTCCCACCTCTAACTTGTTATGTGTTGGTGATTGAACATGATATCTAATCTCGGCCTTCAATAGCTAGGATTTTGGAACCTAGCTATCAGCATATGACTTTTGCCATTCCTCTCCCTTTCCCATGCTTCCTTATTGTTGTGCTTAATAGAATCCCGTATGTTCACAATAATAACTTTGAAGTTTGTGATCTATTTCAAAGTTTCAAATTGTTCTTCTTGATGTCCAAAGTCATCTATCAAAATATCATCAACTTTACATAATAATTTGATGGAAGGAAAGGGAAGGAAAAAAAATGGAAGGAAGATAAAGAAGAGCCCAAGCAATTGGGGTTTCATGAAACCTCGAGATGTAAAAGTAGGTAGAGTTTTTTTTTAAATCAAAGAAAGAGGTGTGCAAAACTTCAAAATAAGTGGGAAATGTGACTTCACTCTCCAATTGCAAGTAATAAGAAAACCCATCCTTCCACCAATAGTGAACCTTCAAAATGGCAATTTTTACTACATGTGCAAACTTTGATGTAGATTTGAACAAAATCACAATTTCAATCCTCAAAAATGTGAGCTACTTATGAGAATCTAATCAAAATGTTTGTATCTCAAATCACCTCATTTAGTGCGGAACTCGTCAAACATCAACTTGTTGAAGTATCTATACAAGTGATCTTAACAAATGGGAATCACATTTTGAAGTTGCCCAGAGGGTATGCTAATAGATCAAAACACTAGAGTTGACTAAGATGCAAAATAAAAATTAAAAAAGCATGGAAGGTAACCTAAAGCATGGAAGGTGACCTTGATTCTGGGGCATATGTAGGCCTTTAGGAAAACAAGTTGCATTTTCCAATTGACTTTACACACAAAACCCGCAATGAATAATTTCTGATTCTCTTGTTTGCCAAAAAAAAAAATTGCATATTGAAATCTCTTTGTATTCACCGAATCACCACGTGCCATGTGGAGTTACTTTATCCACGTGGTTTTGATGTTCCCTTTTACCCTCTCAATTGTTCATATTCATACCATTGTCCTCAAATATTGTAGGACCTTTACCATTTTGGGCATAAATTAAATTATTTTTCATTTTGCTGAACTTTTGGAAAAATTATTCGTTATTTGTGCTGAAATTTTAATAAATTAAAAAGTTCAACTATCAGGATTTGAATGACAAAACCTTCCATGAGACTTAAAATTGAAGCAATTTAAACACGCTAGACTAGTCCATAAAAATTGATATAATTCTGTTTATTATTTTGTATAATCATTACCACTCAAAAATTTCAGAATTAAAAAACCAAGTGCCGAAGTTAAGATTTTAAATTTAAATAATTATTCAACAGTCTGTTGCTGAAATGGTAAAGGTACTTCCGTAATCATCTATAGATCAAGAAAGACACCTCTTGAAATGCAAGGTGGTCTAAAATGTGCACCGTATTCTGGGATGGATTGCTGCACAGCATCAATCACCCAAAGGCAAGAGCCGATTCTGCATGCTGAATCAGCCATCCTGGTAGATTCTGCCAGCAGAATAAGACCCCATTTGGAAAACTTGATCATAATATTGACAAATATATTACATTGATGAAATGAGCCATTGTGAATGCAATTGTTAGATGATGAAAACTGAAATCCGAAAAGAATGAATGGAACTCACCACATAGATGAAACGACAAACTGGATACAATTTTATATGACATATCAACTCTCCAAATGGATGAAGTTAATCTAACATCAATATATTTCATCTGTATGGAATTTGATGACATGTATGAAATCAATCAATCCATGTTATGAAATGGAACTCAACAAATGGATGAAAATGCATAGCAAGGAAATGATGTGACCAAATGGGTGAAATTTATGATACGAATGACGTCCATAAATCTCATCCTCATTCGTATCAACTCATTGCCCCCAAGGTACAGCATCCTTCAATCAAATCAAATCTGAAATAAAATATGTGTATATGACTCGGGGGACCCCATGTGATTGTGGCCTGAGCTTTAGGGTTTGATTGCACATGCCAAATACTTTTTTATCCCAAGTGCTCGCCATTAGAGTCAAGCTAAGATATATTGTTTGTTGTGCATGGGCGTGGGGAAGAAATGTGGTTGGGACTTGGATAGACTTGAACATATATGCTCAAACTTCAAGTTACATTCAACATTATAAACTAGAGTGCCCGTATTATGGATTAATTTCTTAGGCAATGGTGGAGTCCAAACCCACAAAGAAGATCCAATAAGGTTTGCAAAAGCACTTGAGAATTTTGCCTAGTGTATTTGGATGGCACCATATAGCCATGAATGTCCCTCCTTTTAAAAAAAAGGAGGAATGTTAACATGTACTTCTTAAGAGTGTGAGGGATCTAATGGTCACTTACTTGTAGGTGTAAAAGATCCACTCTTAAAGAGTAGGCGTAAGAACTAGGGTTGGTTCGGTATAAGAATTTTTTATATCTAGTCTTTGCGAATAGGTTTCAGCAAAAATAAAATAAAATAAAATAATATTATGTATATATATATATATATACCAGGTATATTGTAAACAAAAGTGGAAGGGGAAAATTTAGATTTGCTTAATAACCTATCCTTCTATTGCAAACCAAAAATAATAATTATTTCACAACTTATTTTCCTTTTTCAAAAAAAGAAAAGAGCAAAAGGAACTGAAGGGAGGGTTTTTTCAATTCCTTTCCTTCTATAAATAAACGTCAAACTCCAAAGAGCAAAATAAAAAACTTAAACCTTTGATACCAAAGGTGGAGGAGGAAAATCAAGACAAGCAATGGCACCACATTGAAGAGGATGAAAAGTTGTTGCTCAACACAAAACCTAGAAGCTCTTGCCATAGCTCACGACTCACAACAAATTGCAAGGATACTAGAAGAGCCAAAAGGTGAACTCCTTGATATGAGTATTGAAATTGGTATCAAAACCCTAACATTAGATGGATTTAATATTCTTTATTATTTTCTAACCTTAATATCAAGTTGTTTTGGTATCAAGCCAAGTATTTGAACATTAGATATCAAATTGGTCTAGTATTTGATACCATTGTTGATACGAATGTTAACACCAATTGATGACTCTATATATTAGACCAACAATTATGAGAACTCGAAACAAACCCTCCCTCTCCTACATCTCATGATATTCTTTATGTTAAGACTCATGGTAATTTTCACCTTGTCTTTTATGATGGGTAGACTTCATGTGAGTGGGGGAACATTCTCAAAATGTGATGCTAGAGGATAGATCATAATTTAATTATTTTGAAGGGTCTTTTAATAATGTTAAAATTAGTGATAGAAAGGAAATTTTATTATTTCCCCTTTATTTAGGAGGTGAAATTATTTATTTAGTTGAGGTTCTAGAAGGAGGAATAGTGGGAACATAGTTACAACTAAAATAAGACCTTGGGTAAGATTTAAAGGGTTGATGCCACTTTTTGTAAGGAGGAAGGGTGAGCCTCTCTAGGGTGATGGGGAAGTTGAGTGGTTTTTCTCTCTTTCATGAATCATTTTATGTGTGCTTTGTAGAATGATGGTTTGGAACAATGAAGATGTAGATTTTTTAATTTTTATATAGAACCTCAAATCTAGTATTGAGACTGATTTTTTGGATTTCTAAAACCTTTGTGAAAACCAAAGAATTTAGAGTCAAACCGAATTAAAAGTAGGTCCAATTTCATTTTCATTACACACAATTAAAACAAAGTAAAACCATGTAACATAAGTTTGTTCAACTAGTACACACAATATTGTGTAGTTTTGATTATGTATAATTAATCAAATGCAATATAACTTTGCCTAAAATGTAAGGCTAAACTTTTTTTCAATTTATGAAATTATATTTATGCACTTAGAGAACTTGAACCCTGTTTAAAATGGGGGGGGGGGGAGCAACACCTATTTGAGGCTAGTTACCTAGGTATTGACACTAGTACAAGTCTAGAGACCCTAAAAAAACCTACCTATAACTTGGACTTGATGAACATGCCTAAAATCGCAAAAACCTGCCAACACAACACTGGTGGGAACCATGTGTACAACAGAACCATGGTTTCCACCAGTTACGGCATACTAGTTTCAGCATAATAGGCCATCATCACACACGTATGGTTTCCACCAGTTAAGTGTACTAGTTTCAGCATAATAGGCCATCATCACACATGTATTCTCATGTGGCACATGTGTTTCTTTGGTGGTCTTGAGAGTCTTGAGACTGGTAGTTTGGTGTTAATGGAAGGCACTTGACAGAGGGTACATACTAGGTACTTGTTGTCACACAGTGAACCAGCACCATCCACTGGATGTCCATTGTTACTCAGTTGTGGATGAATCTCATCAACTGAGTTAATTTATTGGTTTCACTTTGGTAACTGATTCTATAGGTAGATAGGTAGGAAAATAGGTAACTACAGGTACTAAGTTGATGGTTTATTCAATGGTAAGGAAGGGGCTGTTTTCACTACCTACCTACTAACAACCTGCTTTGTGGGTTGTTATTAAGTAGGTAGTAAAAAAAAGCAACTGAGCTGACCACCATGGTTAGCTAGGGAGCTGGAACTCCATGTGGGTCTGGATGAGTATTGTTCTGGTATCAGGTTTTGGAAAAAGGTTTTGATACCAAGGTTTGTTTTTTTTTTGTTTTTTTTTTCCCTCAAAGGTAAAGGTTTAAAATTCTCAAAAAATCATTTTTTGTATCAATAAGTGGCTGCCAGAAAATTGAAAGTAGTAATATGACACATGTATGTTAGAATTTAACTTGAACAAATAACAACTCAAATCCTAATATTGGATTTAGGGTTTTCAAATATGAAAATGTGTGTGTTTCTTTGATCAATTAATAGAATAGAGTGTTGGGATGGGTAGAATCACAAGCAACAAGAAATAAAACAAGCAATTGATCTAGGAAGCATTGTGGGTGGTGCAAGATTTCAAAATGTTGTAATTATCAATGTACATGTACAAAATTTGATTGCAAAATTTGAGTAGATTTGCAATCCATCTAACATCTAACGTGCTTAAACTCAAAAATTCAATCTCTTCAAATCTATCATGCCAAGAACTTCATATTTGGAGACTAGTTTTATTGTCAAACCACCCTTTCAACAAATCTATCCTTCTACATTCTCTAGATGGAACCTATGAGAGAGATATATATTAGCCTTGAGAAAAGCTTGAGTACCTTCCTATGATGAAACCATTGACCCAAACAACCTTATTGAAGATAGTTCAACTATTGGAGGAATTAGGGTTGCAACTTGACCTAAATTGAAAAAAATCATGATGGTGTTCAACAAGGGTAGCAAAACCAAATCATCATATTACTACTCCAATGTGACTACTTGATATTTGCCAATGTGATATGTGATACAATCCATATTTTAAAACATGGAACAAACATTAAAACAAGCATGGTATGAATTATTTCTTAAAACAAGGTTTTGTAAAAACCTTTAAAAAGGACACAACATGTTAATAACTTTTGCAACCATTTTGCAATATAAACATTTATTTGTCAATCAAATTCCCCACATTTCAATGAAGGAATAACATAAGTTTGATGTGCATGGTCCTTCTTCATCATCCCCATAATTGCCAAAGCAACAAACAATTCATTAGATAACAACCAATACTTTTTGTGTTGATTCAACAAGCATTGATGAATAATATGGTTTAGGGTTTCAATTTGAACCAAACCAATTGCCCATGTAAGGCTGCTAGGAACTCTAGCTTGCAAATATGAACTTTGTGTTGTGTGTAACAAATGTTGATTGCATTAACCACCCCCAAGGTTTCTTTAAATAAGATGACCTTAGAAGCAAAAAGTCCTAATTTTAGCCAAATGAATAGTTTGCAAATATGAGCAAGGAAATGGAAGAGACCAATTTGAAACAAAAATGACAAAATGAAATTTTTTTCATCAATCATGAATGCAAGTTGTTTTACACATGCAAGGAATGACCCAACTTGTAAGGACAAGTGTTGATCCATAAGTGGAAAATTCAAAAAACATTACAATTACAATGTAAACACAATACACAATGAAGACTATTAAACTATGATTATTTAAGACATTATTGAACTTGGTTTTCCACAAAAAATTGGACATATCTTGCCACGTATGTTCTATTATTAAACCCAAGATGAAATCCCTTGGCTCCAACCTCTTTTAATAAAGTAGGATGCAACAAATCAACATGACATTAATCAACAAGGAGTATAAGGGTGAAAAGGAGCTATTCTTCAATTCATAAAATAATGATTGAAACAATAAAAAAGGGGAGAAATTTACTTACAAAATCAATTGTCCACATACATAAAAATAATTTGCTTATAGAGGAGAATGGAACTCACATGCAAGAACTATTGCTTGAAAAACAACTATTTCAAAACATGGAACAAGGATATCAATTGAAACCAAAAGAATATGATAGAAGTTGTTACCAATTTGGCTAGTAATCTAGCATTTTCTATAACTACAAAAACAAAAACAAAACAATAACAATGTAGTGAATGCTCCTAAACACCACATGGTCAATGATAAGTGACTTGACTATTGACTTTTTCAATAAACAATACATAGATTTTTTAAGGACATTTGCAAATTGAGGGTTTTAAGAATGAAAAATCTTTCAAATGAAACTTTTCTATTTGCCACTTGGAAATAATTTAGCTTGCTCCTCAAGATATTTTTAAAAGTTTCATGTTTTTGAATATGTCGTTAAGTACCTATATCATCTTAAGCAAGGTCAACTCTTGAAGTTTTAAGTTCTTGAAGTAGGTGATTGCCTCCATTTTTTTTGGTTCAATGATGTGAAAACAATAATTTGATGTTGGTTTCATTTGCATCCTTTAGCAAATTATGAAGCATACAATAATAGGTAAAGATGTCAAGGATAAAATATACATTCAAATTTTATTTCTATAATAACATTTAAAAAAATATATCAAATGCATTTTTAGGATTGTTCATTTTTTATGTCACAATGCAATTTTTTGAAAAGTGTCATGCATTTATATGTTATTAGCATGCCATAAAATAAACAATATATCAAATATGTGATTAGATTTAGATTTTCAACTTGAATACAAAAAAATCCATATTATAAAATTATAACATAGATGCATCAAATATATAGTAATGGATTTTTGAATTTGAAAAGTATGGATTGGTTTTTAATCTATGTGTTTTTATAAATGCATTATGTGCATGATTTTTATCTGGATATCTTTTAGGGGCTCAATTTATGATATAATGAAACAATAAGAACATAAATGCAAAAAAAATGTTCAAAATTTTTTACCAAAAAAATTATGGACTTTTGAACCACCTAAAATGGGCCATATTTTCAAATTCCATATCATCATCATTTTTTGGTGAATTTTATTTTTTAAATGTGTATGTTAAAAAAAGATGACTTTTTATTTATATGGATTTTTTTAGTTCATTGATCAACTTGTAATTCCCCATTTAACCAATGATATCATAGTAGATTGTCATTTTAATTGTACCATATAAATTTTTAAGGAATGGTGTATTTGCTAAAAATGAACCACCCTTGTTTACAACCACCCTTCAATTACATAATGTTGTCACTTTTGTTTTTATTATATAAAAATTATAAGATGGTATGGCTTTTTGCTTCCTTGTATGGTGTCATGATCCAAATTATAAAAGGATAACCATTGTCATTAAATATGTAAAGTGGTGTGCCATCTCCATAAGTTTTGCTAACATCAAACAAATCACAATATTAAACATGTTCATACAACTTTAAATTTATGTAAAACTCTACATCATAGTAGCTACAAATTAAGGTGGATCACTTTTGATAGATAAAACACTTTGTATTAGTTTGTTTTCCAATGTTAAAATAGTCCAAGTATGAATTATGTGATGGAAATCAAACAACTTTGACTCATTGAAAAAACCAACCACTTAAACATCTTTTTAACACATATGTTACCATATATACAATAACATATATAACAAAAAATGATTAAATTAAAGACTTTTGAGAAAAGGTCATTAACAATACGTAACTTTTGGGTGCAATCTCAAATCAATGAACCAATTTGTTTATTTTGTTTTAAAGGACTATAGTCCTTTTGCCAAAAAACAAAATTCATAGAAAGGAAATTTTTAACAAAATATTTTAAAAAATTATTACTTTTACTTATTGTAGTTTCCCTGATATATTGCATTTTCTTTGTTAATCATTTTCAAATATATTTGATTTTTTAAAATTATAAGATTGTACATTAGATTTTTGTGTTTCATCTTGAAAAATTATCACAATTTCAAATCATGCCAAAACATGTTCATTACTTTGAGGTTTATTCTTTTATATTATAAGCTACAACTTTGTTTTAGACACCATTTACATCACATTTACATGTCATAAAGGACTCGTGAACATTAAATAGACCCAAGATTTCAATTTTTTTGGAAAAAATCAATTTACAAATTCCTTATATTTTGAGTGCCTTTTATGTGTGTCTAATAATCCCTTATTATTACAAAAAAATTTGACATCAAATAGTTTGTATGTTATGAAAATCAAGGGCCCCAAGTTGTGAAACTAGTAATGTTTAATGGAGCACTAGCTCAACTTTTAAAATCCTTTGCTCAAATCAAAACTCAAAATCAAAAGATCCAATGATTCAATTTATTAGATTTCTCAACATCCATATTTATCATAAAACACAACTTGCCATGATTAACGTGCCATTAAAAGGGCGTCACATAGGCATATATAACAAAATGTGTAGTTTTGAACATGATTTGACATGGTTTTAGGCTCATTGTTTCAATTTTACCCTTCTTTTTTGTTAAGGTTTTTCAACCAAAGTTGTCAAATTTAAGTTTTTTTCCTTTATGTTATGTTTTGTTGAGTCCCTATAACATGTTTGGAATGAAATTGATAAACAAAAATGTTTGTAAACGGAAGTGCATGATGCCATACCTATCCATATGTAGTTACTTCAAAAGTCCATTTTTGTATGTTTGTTGTACATTTGCAACACAAATTTATTATGAAAATTTCAAATTAAATTTGAAAATCTAAAACCACTTGAATAGTGGCATATTGATGATTTACTAGATGTTCATTGCATCTTAATATATTGCACATTGTAAAAAATTATAGTGTGACCAAAAAAATGATTCACCCTAATTTGCATTGATCTATCATTCACACTACTCAACAAACCTACAAAATATCAATAAACTATTTTTTACTCTATAGCTTGAGTAACTATAGAATAACTTCATGTTTTTATAAAAATAGTATTTTGGAAATTATGAAGGTTTTGAGATAAAAACATGGATGCCATCAATTGAACCTTAAACTAAATTCAAACCATACCTTTATTCAAAATCTCCCATTGACAATTGCATTTCAATTCATAGTGGCTAGGCTATGAGTTTTTTGAAAGTAATGGGGTGTAAATAAGATATTTTGTACATATTTGCTACCTTGTTTTCTATTTGAAAACACAAAAAAAAAATCTTTCCAACTTATAACCTTCCTCTAACATTTCAAAACAAATGAAACTTTTGGTTTTTTTCATGGGCATCTCTAACCTCCTTATAGCTTTTCAAAGCAATTTGTGTCTTATTATTTGGACTTGAAAAAGTACCCCAAAAGTAGCCCCAACAATTACATCATTTTTTAGGGGTTGGGGATGATTTTAATAATGAAAACCAACTCAATCAACCAAAAATATATATAGAATGTTCAGCACATCAATATTGAGGTGCTTAAAAAAAATTCAAATACTTGTAAAAACTTTCAAATATTTGAACTTTATTTTTCAAACTACCACAAATTTTAAGTCCAATTCAAGTACTTGCAAGTACTTTTTAAAAACATGATTATAACAATTTAGCTTTTGAAGTCTATGCAAACAAGAGTTAAGAAATAATGTACTCAAAAAAAAAATATTATTCCCATAAAATCATCTACTTATTAGTTTTATTTTTTAATAACCCTAGTATTTTGTTACTTACATTACTTTTTGTGTATATTTTACCATGTTTTCACCCAATGTTCATTGCAACAACAAACTCATATGACACAAACATAACAATGAACCTCTCTATTGCAAACAATTCATTGGAGAACATCAATGCCATGTGCAAGTTTATAATATAATAACATATTTTTTGAATGTTCATGTCCACCTTCTTCAACCCATTGATCATTTTTATATTTTGTGAGTGAAAATCTAAAAAATGAAGTTGTCATTTTCAACTTAACCTAGTCACCTAAATCTTGTGACATAACATGTAGCACATTTGAAACTTGAATATCATGCATAACAACTATCATAAGAAGAAACTACATATTTTCTTGGGCAATAATGGGATTCAACATGCAAAAATTGAAATCCAAGAAATAGAGATGAGTATAAAAGTTTTAAAAGTGATATACAACCTCAAATAAAACCACACAACCCATTCAAAACAACTTTCTTGTGTATTTCATATATGGGATTGTAAAAAATCAAACAAAAAAACAAGGAAATGTGAGTAATTTTGTTTACAAATGGGGTTTCAAAGAGGCAATAATGAAGTTGACATTGACCAAGACACCAATAACAATGATGATGGAAGTGAAAAAAACCCTTGAAGATTACAACTTAAGAATTGTTCCAAATGAGGTGACAATTGAAGCTTGAAAAATATTGAAATAAACATTGGTGTTGTAGTATTTTGTGGAGGTGGAGTCTAATAATGATGCATAAGTAATGAACTTGCAATAGAACACAAACAACATACAAAATAGGAAAAAAAAAAGAAAAGGAAGTGATTGTTGAAACTTGAAGAAGCTTGAAAAAGGCATTGGTCCTATAGCTGGCTATAGTTCTATGGAGATGGAGATTGGCAATAAAATCAAGTGTTGTTGCAAAAACAAAAAGCTTGCAATACAATTCAAACAATAAATAAAAGTTCATTGTAGCCTCTTGCCAAAATGAAGGTAGGCATTTGAGTCTAGTGTTGTTGCAAAAATAGAAAACATGTAAAACAAGACAAACAACAAGCAAAAGTTCACAATAGGCTTTTATGAAAATGGAGGCGAGCATTGGAGTTAGTTATTATTACAAAAGTGGCAAACTTGCAAGGTAGGAGGATGTTGAGGGCAACCAAGCCAAAACCAAATGTGGTGGCCAAAAGATGGGCTAAAATGCTTCCAGAAAATTTTAAGATGATATGGGCAAACACATGGAATAAACCACAAAGAAAAAAAGGAGTAGGGTTCATTTGGGCAATTTGGAATGAACCCATTGCCATTAACACTTGGAAGTTGAAAGTAAATGAAACAATTGACAAAATATGCTAGATGTGTGGGAATGGGGAGGAGATAATTGTGCACACATTTTGGCATTATTGTTTCACATAGTGGGCTTGGGATTATGTGCAAAAACTTATAACAATTACAGTACAAGAATTTAAGTCATTTCGAGTTGTGATTACATAGCAATGGAAACATTGCATTTTTGTGGCTAAAACTCCTAGAATATTTCAAAAAATTGAAAATATATGGTTCCTATTAATAGGCATTATTTTGTGGTCTTTACGGATCAAGTGAAATGATTCATTTTCAACAATGAGAAGTGGCATGAAAAGAAACTAAAAACTATCATTTGGAATCTTTGATTAACTATGGCAAAGTTGCTTGGGATAGGTACATAAAATTGAGTGAGCTATCTCTAGTCTAGGAGCATAAATTGTCCATGTTAGGTTTGGAAGGTTTGTTAAGTGGCAACATGATGGGCTTTATAGAGGTTTTATTAATAAAATCTTTCCTTGAGCACTTGGTTGTGCTCCCCCTATGTTGGGGTTTTTTTGGCCTTCTCTTCGCAATGAATCTCTTCATTTGAGCCAAATAATTTATTAAAATGATAACAAACCTACAATGCAAAACAAACAACAAATAAAATAGTTAAAAAAAAACACATGCAAAGAAGGCAAAACAAAACCAAAAACCAAAGATGTAACCAATAGGTTTAAAAGACAATTAAAGTTTGAATCACAATGTCAAATTATTGCAAGATGAGAAAACAAAAGTTCAAACAAATACGAACAAATTGCAAGAAAAAGAGAAAAAAAAGGATGCAATGCAAAAAGCCGATGAAGATGTGTGCAATGCCAATCCCAAAGCATACCTTATGAATCCTCTCATCTTCACCAACTTGCATACATGAACATGATTACTTCTATGACAGGTTATTAATATGTTTTAGCCATGATTAGATTACTAATGTGTTGTATTATGTGTGAATGGCCCCTTTGATGCTAGCTACCCATCATGGTTGATAATGGTTTAGTTCAAAGCATGTGACCAAAGAAAAAAAAAGACTATAAAAGTGTTAGGGTACTTTCCCTTCACTTTTGCTAACATTTGGTGTGAATTCACCTTTATTTTGAGAATGCCCCCACCCTAGTAGGGCTTTACAATGCACACAATGCCCTATTTAAAAAAGAAGAAGAAGAAGAGTTGAAGCACAAGAGCAGATCTGACCTGACAAGCTGCTGACAACCCCAAGTCAAGCTTACTAGCAATGTCCTCTCTTTTTACTCAATAAACTAGTGTGGCCCGTGCCATTGGCCCAAGTGTTACCACGTCCTCAACTGATTTTTCCTTCCAAAACCTGGTTTTCTGGAATCCCAAATCTTACCAAATAAATTCCATTAAATCCTGCTCATCAAGATCTTTCCAACAACACCAAAGGCAACCCCCAATTCCTTCGAAATTTTGAGCTACGATTTAATATAATTTTTAGTGAAGAAATCATTCAATATTCAAGAACTTTTGCATCGCAAGTCCAAAAGTCGCTGAACCAAGCCCATGTGCACCCCAACTTGTTGAGAGCTTTCCAACGACATCAAGAACGCAATCTGAAGCATCCTGGTTCAGTGGATCTCATAACTACAAAACAATACAAAACAAAACAATACACAACAAACTACCTTGCTTCATAGATAGATTTGCAAGTATCACTCAAGAGAGATTTCTCCTTCAACCATGAGCTTGCTTGTGAAGGTCAGGAGGCCACTCTTTCAAATGCATGTCACCACCAACATGTCAAGAACTTTTCAAATTTTGGTCTTTGTATTTCAAAGCATGTCGCAGAATTTCACTTCAAAATTGAAGAAACCCTAAACCCACACTTCAAAATTGAAGAAACCCTAAACCCATCCATTTTTCTCGGAATACCCATTTGTAACTAGGGTTCATATACTAGGTATCTCATCCATCCACTAGTGCCTCACATGGAACTCACTCACTTCCCCTCTCCCCCCCCCCCCCCCCCCCCCCCCCCCCCCCCCCCCCACAACTACT
>Ga0116231_10001438_pt1 | contig 48610 bp, 33 predicted proteins | sample S1TSphgellanicum_2_FD_89695 | JGI IMG/M metagenome (GOLD analysis project Ga0116231, IMG submission 89695) | Host-associated microbial communities from peat moss isolated from Minnesota, USA - S1T2_Fd - Sphagnum magellanicum MG | ecosystem: Host-associated > Plants > Peat moss > Unclassified...
GCTCCGTCACACACAGTCCGGACCGGACCCGGCCCGGCACCCCGTTCTTGACGTCGGCTATCCCGGGTCTCCGTTCCGCGCTAGAATGTCGTAACCTAATTTCCTCCAATAGCTTTGCCCACAAACTGGGAACAGGAAATTCCGCCCTCCGATTAGCGCCGGGCCCGGTCGGCCTGAAACCCGAGCTCCGTTAGGGACGTAGTGAATTAATATATAAAATTTCTAGTTTTGTGATGTTGTTCATATCTATAAGCTGATTTAACCAGATTCGGTGTTAAGAAAATAAGAAAATAAAGAAAATTTAGCATCCTTCTATATTTTTTGTTTTTTTGCAACAATCTAGGATAGAATTTGGCGATTTAAAAAAAATCGAAATTCGGCGACTAAAAAGCTCAGAAAACACTAGTTTTTCATTAATTGGGGGGGGGGGAGCGGGAAACACCATTTCGCCAGAAAATGTTCTTCATATTTGGTTTATAGCCATATTTGGCTAAATCCCGAGGATGATCTACATCTTCCCTCCCATGGATGGTTACCAGTTTGAGTACAAACCCTAAAAAAAGCTCAAGTTATTACTGCATCTCAAACCCTGATTACAAGCATTTCCCCCAAAAAACACATTCCTGAAAGGGATTTAGTGCGTAGGTAGGATTTGTAGCAATCTTTGTTCACCAATTCAGCAAGTCTTCACCACAATTGTAGTAGCGGATCTTTAGTAGCCCGATCTGCTGCAGCAGTAATACGCCTGAATTTGTTTTGCAGTTTTTTTTCCCCCTTTCTTTCGAGGGAATAATTGTTTTGTTTTGTAAGAGGTTTTGTTGTTTGTGCAGTGGATTTTGGTTCTGTCCTTGGGGTTTTGTTTGGTTTTTTCAGCGTCTTTTCGTGCGTGGTTTTGTGCGGTAGGCATGGCGCAGATGCGACAGTTAGTATCGAAGTCGGTTTTGCAGCTTTGGAGAGGAGGAGTAGTAGGCAAAGGAGCTTCGGGTGCCGCAAGTTCATCTGGTGCTTCTCGAGGTTTTGTCCGGCATGAATTTAGGTCACAGTCGACGGCAACGGCAGCAGCCGTGGCGGTGGTGGGAGATGACGAACGTAGTAGTAGCGGCGGTGGTGACAGAGGAACTAGAGATGGAGAGGGAGTGATGATGAAGGGAGTGCAAATGGCTGGTCGGCCGCTTTATCTAGACATGCAGGCGACATCTCCAGTGGATCCTCGAGTACTGGACGCGATGTTGCCATACTATATAGATCAGTTCGGAAATCCTCACTCCAGAACGCACATGTATGGATGGGAGAGTGATGAGGCGGTGGAGAAAGCGAGAGAGCAGATTGCGAAACTGATCGGTGCAAATGCCAAGGAGATCATCTTCACATCTGGTGCAACGGAAGCCAACAACATAGCCATCAAAGGAGTCATGCATTTCTACAAAGAGAAGAAGAAGCATGTGATTACCACACAGACAGAGCACAAATGTGTCCTGGATTCCTGCCGGCATCTGCAGCAGGAAGGATTTGAGGTCACTTATCTGCCAGTCCGGAAAGATGGACTGGTTGACATGGATGAGCTTAAAGCTGCCATCCGACCTGACACCGGGATCATCTCCATCATGACGGTGAACAATGAGATTGGAGTGATTCAGCCCATGGCTGAGATTGGGGAGCTCTGCCGCAAGAACAAGATCTTTCTCCACACGGATGCGGCTCAAGCTGCTGGTAAGATTCCCATCAATGTTGATGACATGAAAGTGGACTTGATGTCCTTGAGTGCACACAAGATCTATGGGCCCAAGGGAGTTGGTGCTTTGTACATGAGGAGAAGGCCTCGAGTGCGTGTTGAAGCTCAGATGAGCGGAGGTGGACAAGAGAGAGGCATTCGGAGTGGCACTGTTCCCACTCCTTTGGCTGTAGGGATGGGAGCCGCATGCAAAATTGCCATGGAGGAGATGAAGCATGATGAGAAATACATCAGAGAGCTGACAGATAGGTTATACAAGGGTATCACTTCGCAACTGGATGGAGTAATTGTGAATGGAAGCATGGAGCATCGCTATGTTGGGAACCTTAACCTCTCTTTTGCTTATGTAGAAGGTGAGAGTTTGTTGATGGGGCTCAAAGAGGTGGCAGTCTCCAGTGGAAGTGCCTGCACAAGTGCCAGCCTTGAACCATCGTATGTTCTACGAGCCTTGGGTGTTGAAGAGGATATGGCACACACTTCAATCAGATTCGGAATTGGGAGATTCACCACCAAAGAAGAAATTGATAGGGCAATTGAGCTGACTGTAGATCAGGTGCAGAAGCTGCGGGAGATGAGTCCTCTTTGGGAAATGGTGCAGGAAGGTATTGATTTGAAGAGCATTCAGTGGGCACAGCATTGATAGAGAACCCAATGCCTCCCAAGCATATGGATACCACTTTCTCAGGTCTGCCTTAAAGCACACAACTCTGTCCACTTGTCCAAGTGCATTTTTCCACTATTTTATCTATCCTGAGAGTTCATGTTCTTTGCAGCTTAGTTCTTACAGAGCTGACATCTTTGTAAAGCTCCAAGTAGCAGTGTGAATTTCCGACTTCTAGTGGCAGGGATGATATGTCAATAGTACTCAGAAGGGGAGCCAACCCTTATCACAAGAAAACTGCAGGATATTGCTGTGTAGACATCACCAACTTTTTGGTCTTGTAAATCTATTGTTAGTTTTGAGAACAGGTTGTTTATCTGGGGGTGGATCATTATTGAAAGTTCTTTTCATTGAGGCACTCTTCTATGCGGTCTGTTCCCCTTCCATCTGCAATTTTTGCAAGTTATCAATTTGGGCAACTAATAGCTGCTATCATGGTGAGGGTGGTAGTCTGATGATACTTTGTGAGTTGCACTCATAAGGTTATGACTACCTCATTCATTTGTGTCATGTTAATTGCAGTTTTTCTGAATTGACAATGGTCTACCTTTGAAGAATTTATTGTGGAGTTTTCTCTGCAATCTTATAGACATTGATCAACCACAATTTATAGTCTGATGTTTTGTTTGTTGATTTTCCCATGAGTGTTTATCTCTCACCGTCATGATCCAATGAAGTAGGTGCCCACTCATACAATAGTGTCTAAAATTCACTCAATTGTTACAATGGGGACCTTCAGTGGAACCATGGTGTAATGTGGGTGTTGGGTAACATCCAATCTTTTTAGTTCCTGGTTGGTTAATGGTTTTGAGGCAAGGCTGGGCAATCACATTACACTCCTTGTGACGGTAGAAAATGATCTTTACAACTTCAGATGGGAGGCATGGAAGGTTCATGGGAAAATATTTTGAGGGGACCTCATATCTGTAGAGGAGTGATCTTACACATTACACTCACTCTTGTTGTTGCAGCAGACAGATAGAAGAGTGTTCTGATAAGCACAAAAGACAGCTTTGGAGCTTGAACCCATTACACTACTCTTTCTTGCTGTAGCACACAGGCAGATGGAAGAGTTTGTTTGATAGGCACAAAAGAAAGCTTGGAGCTCGGAGCTTGAACCCCAAAACCCCATCACATTGTCTTTGTTGCAGCAGAACAGACAGAAGAGTTCTTGTGATAAGCAAATTGCTTGAAACTCCAACTCCTTACATTCTTCTCACCATCAACTCACAAGAGCAGAAGAACAAGAAGGTGATGATGGTCTGACACTTTGTGAGCAACTCTCATAACACATTATGACTGCATTCTCATTTGTGTGTTTACCTTTCAAATTGTTGTTTTGTGGAGATTTGTGAATTCTTCTTCTAAGAAGAGGATCCAATCATGTACTCACGAGGAGTTCAACGATATCACATAATGATGTACAACCAAGTGAGTTGATTGGTTTGGTGAGTTGTGTCAAAACCATTCATGAAAGTTCTAATTTGTAGCAAAAAATTATTTTGGATTCAATTTGCACCCACCCAAATTACCAAATAGTGTGACGAACGGCACTATGGTCTCCAAGATCTCAACATGACAAACAACCAAACAAAACAAAACAAAACAAACAAACAAACAAACACTCTTCTTTAAATGGAAAGATATTGATATTTTGAAAATACAAATTTCACTTCTTATGTGGCTTTACTCATTTAGTATGATCATTGGATGTTAAGCCCACTCTCTAATCTTGAAAACACTAGTAGTTCACCAACCTTATTGTAAAAGAACCCATTGCCAAACATTTCACAAGGGGTGGTGAAATCATCCTTCAATCACTTGCATGTCATGTGCTCACAAACAAGGTTGTTGCCATTAATGTTGTAACATGTCAAAATGTTTGTGTATATATATTATATAGACAAGTTGGTATCCTCACAATTTTCACAAGTTTGTATGGGAGAAGGATAAGTTATTAATAGGTGGGTATGAAGTCCTCACAAGGACAAATAAACAAACATTGTTTTTCTTGTTATGTAGGTTATGAAGGGTATATTGTTGGGCTACTCCTATAGGACTAGGTGGGCTAAATGGAAACACTTCCATAGAAACAACTTTGGTAGTAAAAGCTTTTTATTGGGGGGGGGAGGGGAGTATTAAAAATATATTAGAATTTTTTAATAAAGGGCCAATCAAAGTGGCCTATTATTGCTTGATTTGATTTCCACTATGGCTTGAGCCCAAAAGATCGATCTCTTGCCCAACCAACTTAACCCACCCATGCCAACTTCTTAGGCCAACTTGAGCCTACAGATGAATGTGATTTCTTGGCCCAAGTTGGCCCAAGGAAGAGTTGTGTAAAAAGCCAATGGACCCAAGTAAAGGATTTTCCCTATTCATCTCTCCTTCCTTCCTTCCACATTTAAAAGATGGCTTCCATCCAATGACCAAGCTTTAAACAACAAATGATAGAACACTCTTGTGCCAATCCCAAGAAGTTAAGTCTTTGATTTTATGAGCATTCCTTTTTCAAGAATGAGCCACCTTAAGAATTGGGTGCAACCATAATAATGCCATGTACATACATGACCACTGCTACTACTACTAGGGTTTTTGTTTTCTTCCCAATTTTGAAGCTGGGTCAATTCTTGAGGACCTAGTGTATAAAGTGAGCCTTTTTAAGATGAAGACTTTTCGAGGTCTCAAGTCTCAACCCTCACAAGGCACAAGCCGAATATATATAACCTGGGCCTCGTCTTTTTTTTGTCGTTTTTAGGGACTTTTGGTTCTACATTACCTAATGCTCATGTTGTGGCAAGATCATCAAAGATTAGCTTTGGCTTGATCTTAGAAGTCAAAAGACAAAGGATGTAAGCATGATGTCAATGCTTTTCCATTTCTCTCCACGCATATCTAGTTTATTTTCTCTCTCTCTCTCTCTTCAAGATTTTCAACTCCTTGGTGGTCCAAGTGGGTTGTGGTGGGGTAAGGTGCCAAACATTGACACTAAATTTGAATGCCATAACTATTGAATAATGCCCCAAATACAATGCATTGTTAGAGTTACTTTTTGCATTTGACTTGCAATATCTAACAATTTATTTTTTTTCCCCATCTTCCAATGGATGATGCATCGGTGGGTGTTAGGTCACATAACCCTAATAAACAAAGCACCCACCAAAGCACAAGTCAAAATTAAAAATTGCATGTGAATAGGAGAATACACTTTTTCATTGCGTTTACATTCATGTCCCAAAGCTAACTACCATAGTTAGCTACCTACCAACACCTCATTCGTATCTATCTAGCTATTTAGTAGCCATTGAGTCCCTTGTCTAATTACCTACCTACAAAGTAACCACTTACATTGCCTAACTAGTTATCTATCTACCTACGTAGTAACCACAAATACATCCGATTTATGACATTTTCCCATTTATGTAAGTAATTATGTTGGGTAATGTGAGGTTGAAGGAGGGGTGAGGTTTATACAATACCTTTTTTTAAAAAATCATCCACATTCATTCCTTATTCACCTTCTCACCATAGGTTCTTAGGATTAGGATTGCCTTCCCTATCACATGGATAGCAAATATCCATGTGCTATTATTATTATTATTATTATTATTTTCAATTTTTAATTACTTCACTAAGAGATAGGTATTATTAGTGCATCGATTAATAGATTAAGTTTGTAAGAGATAAAACAATATTAACAATAACAGGATGTTTGAATTTGTCATTGCAAAAGTTTTATAAAGCATATACAAATTAAACAAAGAAAATAAAATTTGCAATGGCAAATGAACCTAAAAATTAAAAAAAAAAAAAAAAAAACCTTAGTTTTTAGCAACACTATGGAGGTTTAATGTTTTGAGGCAAATAGAACCCATGAACCCAAATATAATCAACATGACATTGCCGAATGTCATGTGCACTTAGATCTCTTTGACCTTCACAACATCATGTTATTGAAAGCTAGTTTGGAATAATACAAATGTCATTCAAAGAAAAATAAAGGGAAAATGCTGAAAATAAATGTTGTTAATATGAAATATTGTGATACTGAATTGTTGTTATTTTCACATATAGGCACAAAATAAAATTGAAAATTTTAAACCAATATTTATCATAATTTAACATACATTTTCCCCTTTACTCATCCATATTTAACCCATCACCTACCATTCAAAGGTTCTCTAGTTTTTGATTTCTCCTTAGCTCACTGTTGCTCTTCATGTGCTATTTTTTTCATGCTAATATGTAGTTCTTTTCACATTGTTGTGATGCATTTTTGAAAATAAATGCTAAGAAAATAATGTGATATGTTTATGAATGAAGTAAGGATGGAAGATGAACCTTTGCAAGAACCTTAAGAATCTGAAAGTTTTCAAACATAAAGAAATAGGAATCTAGAAATAAAAGAAGATACAATGAAAAAAATTTAAAGAAGTTGAATGCGCAAAAATTATTTTGGAAACTAAATAGTAAAAATGTGTTGTGTTGGGCATTTTATTGTGTTAACGATAACAAAGAAGTTAATAGCTTTTCAAATCATGTGTTGTATTCTTTGTTACAATAATATAGTTTTGAATTTAAGTTCAAAAATTCAAGCTAGGTAGGGTCAATCCTATATAGCACAACTGATGGTATAACTACATTGAGGAAACATGTTAATTCAAATCATTGTAATATTCTTTTAAAATTTGAAGAAGAAATTAATTGTCCTTTAAGGGAAGATGAAAGATAACCTTCCAAAAAGAGACCAAATTTTTGTGTCCACATTTTTTTTCAACTCTTACTTTGCATAGTCTAACAATTTTTTTCACATTTTTTCAATTCTTATTGTGCATATTCTAACATTTTCTTTTGTTTTTACAGATTTGTTATTAAAGTTATCCTTTTTCAGAAAGCTTTTGCGATTCAAAAAAACAATTGTATTAGGTTACAACAAGTAAAATTTTGTGAAAATGAGTGCAAGAGTATCACCTCCTTTGACATGACACATTTGTTGGATTATCGTTGATTCTCTTGGCCTTATTGTGTTTGCTTGTATTTTGAACTAATTTACAGGTTATTGGTTGTTAAATGATGCACTCAATTTTGCCATATCCATGAGTTAAAAATTCAAGGATGAAATTGATTCTACAACATTTGACAATTTAATGGAAGAAGATGGAAATGTTGTTTATGAGTTATCATATTTGGCTTTTAACATAAAAAAGGAAATTGTTTAGGTTTTGGATTCTTTTCTTTCCTTCTTAAAAAAAAATGAAAGAAAAGGCCTATAATATGTTTTTTTAATTTTAATGTTGGACCCTAAGTTAAAAACTTTTTGTCTTATGTTTTCACTTATTGATCATGAGCAAAGTAAAGAAAATTTTGAAAAATATGATAGAATATCTTTGTTTTTTATGCTTATTAAATGTTATTATCATTTGCATTTATTGGTTGAATTTGAAAGAGGTGTTGTTGATCAAAGGGTTGAAGAGGACATGAGTTTGGATATCTTTGAAATAATAATTAGCACAAGTGAGCTAGCAATGGAATTGGTCAATAAAGAGCTTTTGATTTTTAGGTGTTATCAAATGAATGTTAAAAACATCAAATGTCCAGTGTAGAACATGTTTCCTATAATTGGCTTTTGTGTTAGACAAATCTTAGAAATAGTTGGATCTCAAATTGAAACAGAAAAAATATTTTCATTAGCCAGAATCTTTACTAATCTTAAGAGATGTCATTTACAATAAAAAAAAAATTGGAGAACAAAAATTGATCTTTGTCAACAAAAATTGGCCCAATGATCTTAGGATAAATTGTAAATCTTTTTTTAGCTTGGTAGATTTTATTGAAATTGATTGCTAATTTAGAAAAAAAGTTAGAGGAATTTGAAAAAGCTTCTAAAAAGGACAAACTTATGGAATTGTAAAATTTGAATAATTTTTAAAAACAAGTTTTCATATATATATATATATATATACATATAAATTTTTAAGTTAAAAAAATATTTTAATTAATAGATCGAATTAATTAATTATTAAATAAAAAAAATAACATATAAAAAATGTAATAACTAGGTTGTGAAAACATATCACAACTTCCAATTAAATTCGAAAATTATTTAATTTCCGATCGCTCCCTTCAACAATACGGACGTCCCATTAACAACCTTAGGGGTCAAGACATAGGACTTTTTTTTAATTGATAATTATTTTTGTGTAGTGGATTTTAAAAAAAGAACGTTAAAAGAATTCACTCTAAAATGAACTCCGCCCTAAAATTTAATGAAATGTTACAAAAATTTCGGTTCATTTCTCAACAACAAAGCAAACGATTATTCCTCTTCCCCTTAAAAACACGAAAGATTCAAAAAAGCATAATTGGACCCACTCTCTTCTTACTTTCTTCGGTCGGTCAATTTGTGAGAAACAATCCAAATTTTTTTTGGGCATTATCCACTCACATCAACAAGTTGTGTAAGTTGACAAAAAAAATCCAAACATGAATGAACAATTTTTTTTGTTTTTTCTGGGCTCACTTTTGGGGGGATACCTTCCAAAAGGACCCCACTAGAGCATCACAACAAGCACATGACTCCTTCCCCACCCCCCCCAAAAACATGGAACACTTGGTTGGAGAATATGAGAATATTTATGTCAATATTAATTTTAATTTTACTATATAACATTGAGATTAAAAGGCACATTTTATTGTGCATTTTCATGTTATATTTTCAAAAAATTATTAAAATAAAAATAATTTAAATTACACATACATATAGGAACCACTATAAGCCATAAACTTTGGAAAAAATCCAAAAAAAAAACACACATTCTCACACAAAATCAAGTAACCTTTACTAAGAGATGTTTGTGAAGCTTTAATATCCTTAACATTTAGAGGTTGGAGGGTTTCATCTTTCGCATTCGTAAATAAACAAATAAACGATGTCTCATTATTTTCATTCATTTTGAAATGTTTCGACTTTTAGACTCTCCTTATAATACGAGTTCATCCAATCTAGATTGGATGAACTATGCAATGAGTTGGTTTCATAATGTGTTGACCTATGATGAAGAAGGTATTGAAATATTTGAACAACTTTTTTCCATTGAAAAATTCAATTTAAATCAAAACTAAAAACTATTATAATGGAATTTGGGTATGCTCTTGGTGTCGTTGAAAAGGCCTTACAAATGAGTAGTAGGATTCAATGAATGGCCATTTAAACATTTTAAAACCTAAGGTGTAGGAGATATTGAATTTAGAGTAGTTTTTTTATTATAAAAATCATTGGAAATTAAATTAAAATTTGAAAAAAAAATTGGAAGGAAAAATTAGTTGGGTAACAAAAAAACCATTTGCTTGGTTATTATGCCAAGTTGACTTTTCTTATGTTACAAAAAAGAAAAAGAAAAAAAAGTATGATCTTACCCCAATTCTTTACACCAAATAAAGGCCCTTAGGACGCATTGGACCTCAAGGGTAACTGACTAGGTATATACCCAATAAAATAAGATAGTCCAAAATGCCTTTAGCCTAGGGTGATGGGTGGGCCTCCACAATTGACAAAAATGGAAGAACAATTAATTTTTTATTTCAAAAATTTCAACAAATCTTGAATAATTAATTAATTTTGAGGATTCCATTTCAACAAATGATTTATTCCCAATTATTTTCTCAGATTATGTATTTTCCTTCAACAATTTTTTTAAAATATTGAAAATAAAATATTTTTTGAAATATTTTAACATTTTTCAAAGTAATATAATTAGCATTGAACCTAGCCCAGGTAGGTATGGTATCTATTAAGGAAGGTAGTTTGTTTGTTTTGTTTGCCACTTTGAGATCTCTCAAACCATAGTGCCTTTCGCCATGCTCTTGGTATCGTTGGAAAGGTCTTGATGAGTAAGGGATACATCAAGTTGGTTTCATAGTGTTTGGACATTTGAATATTGAATAAATTTTTTTCCATTAAATATTCATTTAAATAAAATATAAAAATAATATGAGAAAATTGGGCGTGCTCTTGGTATTGTTGGAAACACTAAGTGAGTAGGATTTAATGAAGGTGATTTGGAAATTTTTTTTTGACCTAATGGTGAAATTTGAGTAATATTTGCTGTTGGAAATTCAATTAAATTACCCAAAAAAATGTTTTTGAAAGGAAAAAAATAGTCAGGTTAACCCAGTTCACACTTGGGTCAACGGCACAGGCCAAAGGGCAAAACATAGTTTCTGTGAAGCCTCCCTCCCTCACTAATGAACTGGCCACAATAGCCATGGTAGCTTACTAGTAACTAGTTAGAAAGCGCGCGGTTCTCCTTCCTATTCTTACCAGTAACTAACTAGTTAGAAAGCGCGCGGTTCTCCTTCTTACTCTTCCTAGTAACTAGTTAGAAGAGTTACTAGTAAGAAGGACAACTGCGCGGTTTGCGGCGCGGATTCGTGAGTAATTCGAATCTTACTAGTAACTCTTCTAACTAGTTACTAGTAAGAAGGACAACCGCGCTGTTTGCGGCGCGGATTCGTGATTTTGGGGGTCAGCGTCGTGGCGACTTTGATGGTTTCTTCTTCTTTTTTTTGTCCTTTTTTTTTGGATGCCCGTTGAAAGCGTGCGTCCCTGCTACTGCGGCGCACTACGCTTCTCTGCCCTCCTCCCCTTCCGGCGACGACATGCGGGGAGGGGGGGCCGCGGGAGCTTCCAATTTTCCATGGCTGATTTTTTATTGCAGCAACAGCATCAACAGCAGCTTCTTCTTCTGTCGTATAATAATTCTTGCGCTTCTTGTTGTTGTTTTTCTTCTTCGTACGCCAGGGATCCGTCGTCGTCACGCCTTATGCACTGGCTTCCTTTGGTTCTAGGGAGAAGCGTTCGTGCCAGAACTACACGTGGTCCTGGTGTTGGTTTTGTTGCCTGTTCTTTGACACGTATCATGGCTTCTTCGCATCTGCCGCCTGATCACGGCCTTGCGGCTGGTTCAATTCCAGTTGTAGCGCCTCGTGCTGGAGCTCCACGCCATAAGGTGGAGAAAACGACGACGACTGGTGGTACTGCTCCTGCTGCTCATCATACCGGTGGTGGAGGTTTGGCGGCTTTGGCTCATTTGAACTCCGTGCGGGATATGTTTGCTTTGAATGCCGCGGATAGTGCGGGAGCAGCAGCTGTAGTGGATGGTGGAGCGGAAGTAGTGGATGGTGGAGCGGAAGTAGAGGAGGAGGAGAGAGAAGTTGCCAGTGATGCGTTTCGGTCCACTGCGTTGATTTCTAGCAGAGAGCAAGTAAGCATTTGAAGCAAGCGAGCGAGCTTGCGCTTCGAGTTTTTTTTCTCTGTTTTTGTTTCCTTTTTCTCTTTTCCCGGACGTTCCTTTCCATTCGCATCTGTTGCCATCGCCGCCGCGTCTCATGGCTTTTTATTTTTGTTTTCCCGGTTTTCGGCTTTGCTGCAAGTTTTAGAGCTTGCGGAATTCATGGTTTCCGAATTCAGATGGCTGCATTCCGAGGAGAATTTTGACGAGAATGATTCTACAGCTTGCGGAAATTCGAGAAAATTCCGGTGCATCTGCTCCATCTTTGTGCATGGAGATGGCTGCTGTCTTGAGATCTGCGGAAAAGCAGCACATACTCACAATGGTTGCGAGAGAGCTGACGACGAGAACTGGGGTTGATGTTGTTGTTGTTCTTGGCATGTGTGCAGTATGCCGCATTGTACCGCAGGTCAGTGGAAGATCCGGACTATTTCTGGGCAGAGATTGCCTCGGGTTTCTACTGGAAGACCAAGTGGGAAACAAGAGATGGCAACAAAATACACTCTGAGAACATTGATGTCCGCAAAGCTCGAGTTGCTATTGAGGTCCGTATTACAATAATAATGCTGTTAGCTGCCATGATTTCAAGCTTAACAACAACAACATACTAGCATAGTAAAACCCTAAGAAGATAGTCCACTCTTCTGTTGTCATAAGGATCGGTAGATCTGGATTAGCAGATTGTCGCTTTGTTATTGTAAGGATTAGCAGATTGTTATTCTGTTCTTGTAAGGGTTAGCAGATGGATTAGCAGATTGTTGTTTTGTTATTGTGAGGATTAGCAGAGGATTCATAGATTGTTCTTTTGTTTATTTGTGAACAAAAGATTAAGGTTTCTCGATTGCTATGAGAGATATGATGTTTTTTGGTTAGCAGATTGCTTTTTTGTTATTGGAAGGATTGGCAGATTGTTCTTCTATTATTGTAAGGATTAGCAGAAGATTAGCAGATTGCAAACTAATTAGAGAAATCTGTCGTGGTACTACACATGGCTTTGGTTGTTGCAGTGGTTCAAGGGTGGACGAACCAACATTTGCTACAATGCTTTAGACAGGCATGTGGAAGCAGGCAAAGGTGGAAAAATTGCATTTCTATGGGAGGGTAATGATCCTGGAGTTGATGATAAGCTCACCTACAAAGAGCTTCTTGAACGTGTCTGCCAGGTACCTACTTACCCTTGCATCATTGCATCATGCATTATGTTTGAGCTTGTTAATTCTGCAGAAACCTACACTGATCAATCAATTCTTCAAAGACGGGTTTGCATTGAACTATTGAGATGCATACTTCTGCACTACTAATTCTGAGTGAAGAGGTGTGCTGCAATGTCTGAGCTTCTACGTCGATTTTGCAGAAACCTACTTCCATCATTTTTTCAAAGGGTTTGTGCATTGAAGTGAAATGCATTTTGTACTAACAGGGACACTATCTGAACCTGACTCACCTTTGTCTTGTTGAAACCCCTTTTGCAGCTTGCAAATTATCTGCGGGATCAGGGAGTGAAAAAGGGTGATGCAGTGGCTATTTACATGCCCATGCTCGTTGAACTGCCCATTGCCATGCTTGCTTGTGCACGTATTGGAGCTGTTCACTCAGTAAGATTTTTCTGATGATCCTGTATGTAGTTTGCAGATCTGTCATTGGTTGCAGATTTCCAGCATTGAACATTCTTGAGCTGTCCTCTCTGTCTGCCAAGATGTTTCAGAGGTGTAGGTGCTATACAGGACTTTATTCTGTACAAGTTTCTGTCTTTTGTAGACCAGATTTTGTGACCCATGACTTACATATCACACCATGGTTTATAAGATGGAGATTTTGCATTTTTCGTGAGCAGGTAGTGTTTGCTGGGTTTTCAGCAGAGGCGCTGTCACAGCGAATCTTGGACTGTCAGCCCAATTTTGTGTTGACAACCAGTGGTGTTCGTCGAGGTTCCAAAGTGATCAAACTCAAGGAAATTGTTGATGATGCATTGGAACGTGTGCTCAAGGAAGGGTTTGCAGTTGGTAATTGCCACCCCCCCTTTCCAATACACCATGCATTTGCCAATAAGAAAGAAATGTCTTCCTTCAAGTACTTATATATGTTCAGTTCCAGAGTATGATCTCCTCCTTTCAAGGCACAATCACTGAAGAATGGAAAGTCATGGGAACTGTGATGCATCATGTAACAGGTACATGTTTGACATATGCGAATGACTCTGCTGTCAAGAGGGAAGACACTGCGTGGCAGGAAGGCAGAGATGTCTGGTGGCAGGTAAGTTGATTTATCCTTGGAATTATCATCATCATCTAACCTCACCCAACAACTGACTCTTCTATCTTTAGTTACAAAATTTTGAGAGTTTATGCTGTCGTTGTCCCAACAACCTTCTTATGTGATGAAGCTGGAAACAAAATTGTATGTTTGCAGGATGTGGTACCAAAATATCCAAAGGAGAGTGCAGTGGAATGGGTGGATGCAGAAGACACTCTGTTCTTGCTCTATACTAGTGGGAGCACTGGGAAGCCGAAAGTATGTATGTTCAAATGGAGAACAACTACCCTGAACCCTCTAAACACCCTTTTTTTGACCAAATCTTAAAAATTGTATGCAAATATTTTTGTGAATCATCTGATTGTCTCTGATTCTTCTTTGGCAGGGTGTGCTACACACAACTGGAGGTTACATGGTCTATACAGCAACAACATTTAAATATGCATTTGACTATCACGATGATGACATTTATTGGTACACTTCTACATCACCTAATATGATGGGTGGTTTTTTTAATTTTTTAATTTTAAAATTGAAAATTGAAAATATTATTTTTAATTTTTAGCCAACAGTTTTCTTTTAAATGCACATTCTCATTCTGTTCCCATTGGGCAATCATGGTCCCTGAAATTCTCTTTAATAGCACAGGAAAATCATGCAGATCCATGGAGAGGAAAATCAGGAAAAATCAATCTACATTCATTCTCTTGTATGCTCTACAATGAGATCATGATAAATTCTATGATGGGGTTCAGAATCTTTGTTTGTAGTAGTAGTGCAAGCTACGCTGTTTAAGTATGTGTTTGGCATTTGGCACTTTGCCCAGAAGGTGGGAATAAATGCCAGGAAGAGTCTTTGACAATGATGGACCTGGGGTGAATGAATAGCTACTGCATGTATCAGTGTCCCTGTGGGGACTAAGTGCAGATACCTGGTTGAATAAATAGCTAGCTACATGAAGCTACACTAAGTACCTTCCAAATGTTGATCTTGGGAGCAACTAGAGATTTATGTTGATTATGCCTGAGATGCATGAATGTGCGTTGCAGGTGCACAGCTGACTGTGGGTGGATCACAGGGCACAGTTATCTCACATATGGCCCATTACTCAATGGTGCCACAGTCGTTGTGTTTGAAGGGGTAAGGATCTGGGGTTTGTTCCTTTTGAGAGATGGTGATGCATCCAGAACAAAGCCATTGCTGGTTCTGTGCCATCTGATCCCTTTTAAGCCACTACAAGCCTGGATGTGTAATTCATCAATTCTTTTCAGCTATAGCGAGTTGGTGCAAAAGCAACTATTTTGTACTCTTGGTATTGAGTGGAAATGTGCATATGGGTGGTGCAGGTGCCAAACTATCCAGATGCAGGACGTTGCTGGGAGATAGTTGACAAGTACAAAGTCACCATTTTCTACACTGCACCTACTGCAATCCGCTCTCTCATGCGGTCTGGTGATGAGGTAATTATGTTAGTGATCTGATGCAACTAAATTTCACACATCCTGTCTATGATGCTTTTAAAATTTTCAACCTTGGGAGCTTGTAGGAGCAACCTTGTGTTGCATAAGGCAAAACAATGGTTTTTCCAGGCAGGTGGACTTTGCAATTTCCCTCCTTGTGTTGGAAGCTAGTTCTGACAACATATGCCCTTGGATTTTCTGTCAAACAGCCTGTAAAACGGCATTCACGAAAGTCACTACGAGTGTTGGGTAGTGTGGGAGAACCGATCAATCCAAGCGCTTGGAGGCAAGAAGCAATTCACTGCATTTTCCTCTATTTATTCTGTTTGTCTCTTCAGAATGTGCTTTTGAAACTTTACTTGTCCACTTGCATACTCCATGATGAAGCAAGCTATTGTCAAGTCATATATATGTGCTTCAGGTGCAAGCACAGTCAAAGGAGCCACTTCTGAAATAACCAGTGCTTATCTAACATGTTTGCAAGTTTAATATATTAAGCCAATGTTGAAAATGTGTGGTGTATTAATACAACAATGTTTTCAATATATCAATGAGCATTTGGATAAGTTTGAAAATTATCTAATGGATATATAATACCTTTAAGCACTTTTAGAAGCATGTAACCAATGCTCAAGAGCATTTTTTAAGCACCAATTAATCATTGTCCAAGCACTGTTTGACCAATCTTGAACTGCCACATCAGCTTGTTAGGATTAATAAGGAACAACCTCAGCAGGCTCTACTGGCTCCTTTTATCTTGTTTGCAACTCTTAGTTTATCAGGCTGAAATCAAACTTATGCCCCATGCCCATTTGAGGTAACTTATGTATTGTTGTTTAGCAATTTTCTGTGAAAAGGTGTTTCTCATTGTGGTGAGCAACAGGTGGTATTATGATGTGGTCGGTGATGCTCGTTGTCCAATATCTGATACCTGGTGGCAAACTGAGACTGGCGGCTTCATGGTAAATTTCTTTTGACAATAATTTTATTGTTTGTCATTAAGATCCAGTACTAAAAAAAAACTTTGAGCACAAACAACAGAAATATCTCAGAAACCATTGGCTGAAGCTTCATAATGAGACAAATGTTGTCATTCCTTCTGTATGTGTTTTTGGGGGATGCTTGCTAAGAGAAGTACATGATGGTGATTATGTTGCTGTTGTCAGATCACACCACTGCCGGGTGCTTGGCCACTGAAACCTGGCTCTGCAACTCTCCCTTTTTTCGGTGTCCAGGTACACAATACACTCCTCTTATATTCCACATTAAGGTCTGGGGTGGCAGATTATGTCATTTTCTTGACCAAATTATATGACAATCTTCTAATGATTATCATACATGCATAATAGTGACCAAAATGTGTCTGTTGAACATAATTTTTTTTTCTAAATGGTTGAATCTGCCACCTCAGACCTTAATGTTGTGGAGTAGCCTTGCCCTTGCCCAGTATGTTGGGTGTGTCACCTAGCTCGCTTCAACAGGCTCACTGGCACCTTGCCCAACAAAATGGGCAGGGGCTTGGCCATTCCATAGTACTGTTCATTAAATGGGAAGCAATTTTGTCTTCCAGGTCAAAGCTTAATGTACTCTTTCTTTTGCCAGTTTTGTATGTATGTTGCAGGTCAAAAGCAAGAAGTTTGCTTTAGCAAGTGGGTGTTTCTGAAGTACTAACTGCCCCCTTGGCTGCTGCTGCTGCTACTTTTTTGCAGCCAGCAATAGTGGACGAAAATGGACATGAGATTTCTGGCGTGTGCAGTGGGTACTTATGTATCAAGGCAGCTTGGCCTGGCATGATGAGAACCCTTCAAGGAGACCATGCACGCTATGAAACAACATATTTTGCACCATTTAAAGGGTTTTACTTCAGTGGTGATGGCTGCCGCAGGTTGGTTTTGTCAGTTTTGTCATTTACAGCTTCTTTCATGCCTTGAGCTTGTCATGATATTCTTCTGGGTCAAGGTTTTGACCAGTGTTCGGGCAGGTGTTTGATTTTTCTAATAACCTCTAACTTCCATTTCTAAAAATTAAAAACCAGAGGAACTGCTGGTTCCAGGTTTTCAGATCAGAATCGAAGAACCACTAGCTCATATTATTTCAAAAATCTCAAAGAATCAGTGGTTTTCATGAAAGAACTGGTGAAGGACAAGGGGTTTTGTTTTGGGGGCAATTATTTGGACTTTCTCAAAAATTTTGAGAATCATGGTTAATACATCAGAACTGGTTTGTTGATTCTTTTAGAACTGTGGTTATGAACCTAAGAACTGCATCAGAGGGGTTTGGTGCAATTTCTACAACTCACCTGACACTGGTTTTGACACTAGGTTGTTGGTGTTGTTTTTTGCATCTATTGATTTGTGATTGAACTTTGCTCATGTTTGGTCAACAGCATGGGCAGGTAGTTCAATTGTTGAACTTCATATATATCTTCCAGAGCTCGGTTTAGGGTTTGATTGAGCAATTCTTGTGCTGGGTGGTTGCAATGGATAAAAGTTTTTTATGCTCTTTGACTTTTTGAAACCAAAAAAGGAATTGCTTGATCTTTGTTGGCAGGGATGAAGATGGCTATTATTGGCTCACAGGACGAGTTGATGATGTGATTAATGTGAGGTATGTTCTGATCAATGTTTCATACTCACTTTCCTTACTTAAATTCTTCTTGCCAATAGTGGGTGTCTTATGCCACGTCTCCTAGGATGCAGGCTTTCTTCTTGTTTACAAGTTGGTACCAACTCTACAACTCTATATGGGTCATAACAGGATAAAATTACCCATGGGAACCTCTTTTGTCTTGAATATGTAGTCCTGAAAATAGACTGATGTGCTGATGTGGCAAACAGGGATTGGTTGGTTTGTCCTTTCTTAGATTGGTTAGACTGCTTAAACTGTGTCTTAAAGCACTGGTCACACTGGGAGTAGTGGGTCACTTTATTCTGACTGCACCCATCAGCTAGATTAGCTTTGGCATTTTTTTCTGTGCTTAGAGTTGGACTTCTGACTGGAATTCTCTTGGTGGGAGAATATTCAGTGGGCACCGGATTGGCACTGCTGAGGTTGAATCAGCTCTTGTGGCTCATCCACAATGTGCAGAGGCAGCTGTTGTTGGATTTGATCATGAGGTACACAAATTCTCCCTTTGGGTCTTAGTTATCTTCTGACACACCTCTCTATCTCATTGTCCACATTTCTGCAGTCCAGAGTGCACAGAATCTTTCATACCACATTGTTTTGTTGATTTTTTTGTTGAAGGTTAAAAAGCACATGGAAGTATCCAGTTAAGTCATGATTGAACCAGTGCCCAACATAAGGTCACGTAACTAAGATGCTCTTTGTGTAGCTTCAATGGGTTCTTCTACAGGCTCTGGTCATCTTCATCTATGACTATAATTTCATCCATGTTGTGAATTCTAATTGTTTGGTCAATCTTTTGGCTTGTTTAAATACAGATAAAAGGACAAGGCATATATGCCTTTGTCACACTTCTTGAAGGAGTGGATTACAGTGAGAAGCTTCGGGCAAGTCTGATCAATGCTGTGCGCACTCATGTATGTGGTCTGATCTTCATCATGCATTTTCTTTACTGTTTTCTCCAATCCCATCTACAATGAGTCAGCTTTGCTAAGATAAGAATCAAACATCAATATAGATTGAACTCTTGATACAACTCTTGTTGTTTCTTTGTGGCACTTTTCAACACATTGAGGTCTGGGGTGGCAGATTATGTCATTTTCTTGACCACATTATATGACATAATCTTCCAGTGATGATCATACACACTCATAGTAGTGACCAAAATGTCTGTTGAACATAAGTTTTTTTCCACGGTTGAATCTACATGCCATCCCAGACCTTAAATGTCATGGAATGGCCTTGTCCAGCTTGTCCATTATGTTGAGTGTATTGCCTAGCTCATGCTAACAGGATTGCTGGTGCCTTACACAATGTAATGGGCAGGGAGTTGACCATTCGATAGTACATGATCAATACACCAAATAGAACCTAAGATAGTTTAGTTGTATTTGGGCTATTGCATGATGGTGTGTGTGTTTCTGCTGCCTGAAATGTCAGCAATCTCTCTCTTCCTTGTCATGTGCTAGATTGGAGCATTTGCAGCACCTGACAAGATCCATTGGGCACCTGGCCTACCCAAAACAAGGAGTGGCAAAATTATGAGGAGAATCTTGCGGAAAATAGCAGCAAACCAGCTGGATGAACTAGGTGACATCAGTACACTAGCAGATCCCGGTGTTGTTGATCAGCTCATTGATCTCCGGGATAAGTGATCTCTTTGAACACTCTTTCCCCTCTAATTTCATGGCTTGGATATGTTTAATAGGTTTATGTTTTTTTTGTTCCAAGAAAATTACTGGAGCTGAAAAGGTAATGGGTTGTACAATTACTACAGAAGCAGGTTTACTTAACAGCTATATTAGATTATTTTTCTTCTATAAAACAAGATCACTAAATGAGATCAGTTATCTTGGTGTGCAAAAGACTTGAAGGGGTGAAGAAGATAAGCATTTATCAGTGTGTATCTTTCTGACACGGTTTTTTTAAGTACACAGGAAGGACCCTAGTAACTTGGAAAAAAGGTGTGTAAAATTGTCTTCTTCAAGGGGTTCTTAATCCTCACATTGATATGAGTATAGTATTTTTTTAACCTTATGATGTACAAATATTTGTTGTGAATGAAGTTCTCCAACTCTTTTGCAAAGCTCTTTTCTGTAAAGTGAGGATGGACTCATTTAGGGCTCATTGCAGACAATCTCAAGCAGTTGTTTGTTGAAATTCTTGAGATGAGTTTTTACACTACTCTCTCTCATTGCTTTTGTGTCTCTCCCCTCTCCCCCGCCCCCCTCTCCTGTGGGCTATTATTGTATTGCTCTTCCCTAACGATGCAATTTCTCATGCATTATTGTCATAAAATGAGCTTCTTCTTCTCCTTGCCTTGCCATTTCTTGGCTACTTTTCACCTCCTTTATAAAACAAAAGTCGTCAAATTTTCTTATGTCGTCCACAAATATTTTTAACTATCAAATTTGCAATTTGGAAGCAACAAAGTCATTAAGCTCTTTTAGAGCATTCCAATCTTTAGGGAACTTTGTCCTGGAATCCCATGCATTGGTCAAAGCAAGTTCTTTGTTGATCTCATTTGCACAATGTCACGGCATTGTGATCTAAGGGACATTGCTTTCATTGTTTGGGGAAGCTTGCTCAGGGAACTGCTTCATTCCTTCTCTTTTCACGCACTAGGAAATGTCCCATTTGAGTTGTGAGTTGAGAGATTTGATGGCTTTTTGGGGAGTCAATAAGTTTTTGCAATGCGCCATCTTGTCAAGGAGCAGATGTTGCAAGCAAAAGAGTGTTGAGAATTGGGGGGGGGGACATTGGGTTTAGAGTTGGGGCATTTGGTAGGTATGTCTGTACATCTTGGCGATCGGGTTCTTCTTGTGTGCATGTCTGTAGTGGCTCTTGGGGTGTTCAGCATTTATAACTCCTCTTTGAGAGAGATGTAGATGTTAGGATCACACCCCTTCAAACCCCACCTAATTCAAAGTACACAATGTTCTTATATGGCCATAAGCATTAATGAACAAATTCCCAACATGTCCCCTCTCGTCACAAACTTTCTTTATCTTGCAAAAATGTTTTGAAGGAATCGCGACTTTCTCTTTCCAATCAAGTAACGAGTACTAGAACAAGTGGATTTATGGATCTACCAGAAGAAATAATTGCCAACATGTGACCAATATGTGTAGTCTATGACCCCAGGAAGCATTCAGCTGGTACTCATGGCTGTGGGAGATGGCTGAGAGCATGCACAAGGAAGGGTAAAGACTAAAGACCAATCCTCAGCCATGTGTACTGTGTAGTTCACTCATGTTTTCCCTGTTGCTCTTTACAGCACTGGAACAAATAACAAAACAAATTATTCTGCTAGAGCTTGGCATAGACCTACAACGAAATACAACAACCAGCCATGAAGAATTTGAAGAATTTCTTTGAAGTTTTAAGTCCACAGAAAAAAAGGAAAAAAACACTAGATTTGGGAATGACAATGAGTGGATGGTATGTGTCAGTAGAATGATTGAATGCATTGGAGAATGGAAAAGTGACAGATGGGAAGACAGATTATATTTCATATTATATCATGCTATCAAAAGGTGCATCCCAGTGATGCACAAAATTCTCTTTGGCAGTGTCCACAGTTGAAAAAAATTTATCTGCAGAGTGTCCAAAGTTTGGAAATGTTTTTTTAATGAGATAAAATGGCCAAAATCAATGAGACCCATCACACAAAATTGAACCTACAACTAATTTACAGAAGTAAAAAAACGAACTAGAGGAGTGGACAGACAAGACAGAGAAAGAAATTGGGAAGACAAAACTCGTGTACCAAAAGTAAGTTGAGACCAGCAACAAGGGTGTGATGTTTGAGTGATGTCCATTCTCAGTTTCATCCCCTTGAAATAGAGTTGTTGTCATGAGGCAACACTAAGAATAACAACCCTGTCAAGCACTTTGAGAAGAATCCACAGTGTATTTGGAGGGTACCTTAAATTTGTGAACACCCAGCCCTCCTAGAAAAGAAGAGGAAATATTGCACCTACTCCCTCAAGAGGGAGGGATCTCCTGTCTCTTTGCCTGGACTTCAGGTTTTTCACTTCCTTATAAGTTTCCTCATGCAGTTAAATGACATATTACTTACATCTTCTAAATTCATGGTACCTACCAACAAACTTTGAAATTACTGTGACCAGTGGTGATCCACATGAAATGAAAGCAATCAAACCCCCAGCCTCTGAATTATTGGACTCTATAGCTATTCAAAAAACTGGGTGTAGGGATTGGCAGGGTACCTGGGTTATAGTGGGGAGTGGCAGAGTTGGGACAAGAAATATCAAGATCCCCTTTCAGTTGGTGATGCATAGAAATGGGATTGCTTTTGGTGGTTACGATAGTCAGACAGACAAGGTCCAAAATTAGTAAAGGAGAATGGTCTCCTCCATAGCACAATATATTGTAAAGCAAAATACATGAAGCAGATTGGTCTCCTCCATACCACAATACATACTAAAGCAAAATACATCACATTGTCAACAATGGGTACTAGGCAACACCAGGTAGACTGTTCCTAACAGTGGTTTCTTCCTGAGTGGATAATGCTAGCGACAGCCTGCAGGGGTTGCTAAGTGCACAGGTGCATAACACACAAGTTTCCTGCTCCAGAAAACAAATGACACATCTAAGATGCTGGAAGCAGGAGAATGATGCTTGTGGATGGTGATTTCTATGGACTCCTAACTGCTTACCAACTGTCATTTCTAGTGAGTTTTAATGGCTGCACTATGAAGAGAGGTTCTTGAAATCTTAATTGAAACTTATAAAAGATACAAAAGTTATTCAACATGGAACACAAAGCATGAAAGCTGTAGGCCCTGTCAGCTTTAGTAATAATCAAGGGACTTAAACAAGGATGAAGAGGCTTGAAGAACTTGGTTTCTGCAGTTTTCCTGCAGTTTAGAGTTTGCATCCAAACACTGTTAGATGCCTGGATTGATACTAACCCTTGATACTGAGCTCCCCATACAACACCCACCCCATAACAATTTTGACTATGTACTCAGAGTGGACAACAATGTTCGTAACATGTTTCTGCAAATAAGGAATGCTTTGATAGTACTGTGCAATATACTAGCCTCCCAGAAGATTCTCATGACTGGTACAGAAGAAATTCTGTATGAACTTCTAAACTCACTTATGACCATGCCAAAACCCATCCCCATACCCAGCTACTTGTGTAACAACTTTTGTTTTCACAAAAAGTGGAAGTGCCCTCAGTACCCTTCTCACATCACAGTAACTTTCCAAAAATATCAATCAGGATTGCTCTACAACACGTGAAGTAGCTGAACATAAGTACAACCAAACCAACTGTGACCAAAATCAGTGCAGTTCTAACCTTCATGCTACTCAAAGGTACCAGAGCATCTCACCTCCAGCATGAATTGCCATGTATAACTGCCATTAGTTGCTGTCATTCCTCCCCAATGACTTCCATAAGCTCCTGACAGTGGATGTAGACTACAGAAGTATCTAATAATCTGCTCAAACTTTTACAGCAAAAATTACACAGACAATTGTATCCTGATGTCTGTCATATTTCCAGAAGCAACAGGAAGCCTCGGTCATGATATCACCTAGCACTCAAGAGGGCATAGCTAATCATAAGTGCACTCGTGCAACATTTATTACTATTCAACACCTCTAAAACACCGACTGAATATATCAAATACATGGGCATATTGCTACATCAATTCTTTAAGGAAAAAGTCATCATCACTGCAGTTGCATTTGACAAACTGCTTTAGCTGAGACAGCAACTCTAACAACAAAAAAAAAGTCTCAATGATCACGAACACACAGTCCAAGCTCATTCTGCCTGATAACAATTCCACAATAACTTTTCTCTTTCAAGTGTGGGAGTGGGTTTCACAAATCTATCTGTCTTTTGAAGGGTCCAGAAGCATCTGGTTACAGTATGACAGTATTTGCCCCCACAACCAAATTTCAACCTACATTAATTTTGCAACTCCTTCCTTACTGTAATAGAGGCAAATAATCAAGCCTCCTTTGGAACAGAATAACCAACCTTCGGTTTGCAATGCATGTGTTGTCACACCATTCCAGACCTGCAACCACGTGCAATTTGTATCAAGCTTAGACTACCTGTGGACACTGTGGAACTGTGGAAAGTGAACACTGTAGACAACTCAAAGAGGGCTGTTCAATGAGCAGAAGCTGCACACACTCAGATAATATGGAGATTTCAACACATAGCTAGCTGCACTCAAAACAACAGAGTCTCTTGCACTTCCCATTCAAAAGACCTGCTACTTATAGTGTCAACTCCAACAGTATAGTTATTTGAGAAACAGCAGTAACAAGGCAAAGAAATAATCATAAACAGAAAGACATACCTAAGCTGCTGTCCATCCAAATCATCGGCACTTGCTGGAGTGCTGTGTAGTAGTGGCCATAGACAAAATTTTACTTCCTGACAGCCAACAATGTCCTATGTCTGGATCTGCCATGTATAGTGGTGCTACTGCTTGGGACAGAAGCAACATGCTCTCGGCGAACTCTAGGTGGTGGAGCCAGGCGAAGTTGTAGTGAAGATCCGACTGTAGGAAGGCCCTTTCCCTTATGCAACTGTTTGAGCAATTCCAGCTGCAAAAGCTCCAAATGATCATCATTAAGAGACTAACTGCAGTTCCACTTGCATCTTGAAAAATGCACCAACAAATACACCTACTGGCACTTGCTCACTCAAGGCAATGTGAGTAATCTGGTAATCTCAATGACCTTCCTTCCCTGAACGAGTCAGGACTCTCTAGAGTGGCCAGTCACTGAAATAAGGAAACTTGCTTCTCAGTAGAGCCAACACACACAAGTCCATACAGAGCAAGAACATAATCAAACATTTGTACACACCCGAGAACTGCTCAAAGTATGGTTGCTCCTGGTTGTTGAGCCCGCTCCTTGTAAGGAAGGTTCAGTTACATCTAGCACTGGAGAACTTGGAGCGCCCACCTTTGGCACCCTATCTCCCTGCCAGGCAGCCTCTTTGCCATGTGAAAATAACCCATTGGGCTTTCTCTTGAGGGTGCAAACAGGGCATCCTGTGAGACCCCTGTCCTCATCTTTTAGATTACCAGCGGTATCCATACAAGCAGTGTGGGCAGCATGACCACAGTAGTAAATGTGCAATGCATCATTGGCCATCTTGGTGGAAGCTGAGCTTTTGGGGACTGACTCCCCCATCAGCTCCTCAGTATGAGTACCATTGATTACTCCACCTGTATTGCTACTTCGACCTGGAGTGTTTACATCATCAAGCTTAAGTCCACAAATGCAGCAAGTGGAGGTGATAGGCGCATATGCATGTGCATAGCCCCTCCGAAGAGCTCCCACATTGTAGAATGTATCATCCTCTATCAACTGTTTTGCTGTTCTCTGCACATTTCACAAATATTTGGATAATCAATCACAAGAACCTGATCCTAAGTGACAAAATAATGAATAAGATATCTGAAATGAATGCAACTTGTAAGAGGTGCCAAACATACCAGAATGGCACGCTCATAGCCATAGGCACTGAGCATGTTCAGGATGGTAGCACGGAAGTCCCCAAAAGGGTGGTTACCATGTTCGGCCAAAATCTTGTCCATAATAACGCGTAGTGGCACATAGCCCATCATGCCGTCTATGACATCACCCATCATCCATACAAGCACCCTCCTTACACAATTCCCTGCAGCAAGGATGATCTTTAAATGGCAAAACAACATACGATCTACTCATTCCAACTGTAAGCCAATGCACTCAACTGCAGCCTGTATACTTGGATTCTGTCTCAGAATAATCAGTCCAACCTTTCAAATCAGTGTTTGCCTTCCATTGGGTTTTTCCAGTCTGGTCTCTACTCAATTCAACATTAGCATGCTTGCGCCTGCTGCGCCTTGGTCGAGTTCTGGAAGATTTCTTGTCAATATGACTTGCTACTATGAATTCACGTAATGGCTCCACAATCCTGCAAAACACACCACCACTCAAGGTGCATGCCTAACTCATGTTTCCCCCACATAGTAAGGCACAGGAGATACTACCCAAAGCAAGCACCCACTTCATATCGTACCCAGATCTGTAGTAAAATGACTGACAATAGCAAATCAAACCTGTCAAGGACACGAAACCAGAGAGATTCTGACTCCTGTTGATCCAGTCGCAGGGTATTTCGTTGACACAGTGTCACAGCTGCAGCCAAAGCAGATTTGAAGCTTGCAACCTGCTCAAACCATATTGCAAAGTCAACTCCAGCTTCAGAGCTCTTGTGGGATCTACTGCTTCAACCATAGTAACACATATCCATTCACAGAATGAAGTCAATGGCCTAAAAGGTTGAGGGCTCTTGCAACCTTGTAGGTTTAAAACCCATTGGGTGCACTCTAGATACTTCATCACAGAACATGCAACAATGTGTGGAAAAACAGTGTACCTGGGGGATATCTAACCACTTGTCATTGTTGTTAGAGACTTGTGCTGCCAGAGAGGAAGAGGCCATGATTGCACTCTTGAAGTCAAGCATGCAAGCATCCACCTCCACAAGTACTAGTCCCAGTGCAGAAGCCACATCTCCAACACGCTCCAGAAGAAAAATCGCTGCATCAGTTATGCCATATTCTTGGCACAGTTTGAGGCAGTGTTCTAGTCTATAATTTTCATAGCTCTCTAGAAACTTAAGAACCAATCGTGGTTCAAACTGGCACAATAGCTGCAGACATCACAAAAATAAAATCACCTTCTGTTACATCCACAACCATTGCAGGTATGAAGAGTGGGTATTACACTTGGCAGTACAATACTATAAGCACTTGCCATTCAGTTGATAGGTGGATGACACACCCTTTTGAAGAAACAGTTTCATCTGTCATTGGAGACCTTCAACAATAACTTCAAATCAAAGAACAAGACAATGCCCAGTCTCAACAATCCTACCTGTACATAAAGCTCTGCCATTTCATCAGTGAACTCCATGCCCGATCGTTGCAACAAGTCCCCCACATGAATGTCTGGTTCCCATTGTGACGGAATGAAAATACTTGGGATCCCCCCTGTCTCAAGTTGCTCAGAAGCAGATGAATCCTTTTCTTCAAAGGTCACAGAATGTGAAGTAGAGGAGGCAACAACAACTGGCTTTGAACCAATAGAGGAAAGAGGCCGACTGCTAGAGCGAGCATCCATGATGGCCTTGAGGTAGGCAAACAACAGCTGTGAATGAGATCCCAGCTCCTTCATGACACGCTGATTTTCTCCACTCAAGTGCTCCAAAACAATCCATAACGTCCCCTTGCTGACCAACAACCCAGATTCAGAGAGACATCTATAACTTGTGGAAAACCTGGACTTGTGGATAAATCACTCACTCAGATACAACACAAAAGCTCTTCTACAAGAATGACAATGGGGAAATATTGGCTGGTGAGCACTTGAGGTCAACAATAGCTCAAACGACTAGCTTGATGATTTAGAAACAAAACTCACATGTTGTGCTGCATGAGTTGTGGCATGCGTGTGAGGACAGCTTCCCGAAAATCAGTCAACACTGATCCCTTGAGGCCATTTATGTGATCAAGCATTTGCATTATAAAAGTAAAGGGTTGATGAAGGCAATTTGCATCTTTTAGGTAGCTGTCCAGCGCTGATATATACTCACCATCATGCGTATACAACAAAGCACAAACCTTTTCAACACACCACCAGAACACTTGAATAGTTCAGTCCAACCTGACATGTCAATGGATTTGGAACCTTTCACCATCTCCAACCTCAACAAGAATAGAAGAACCCTTGACCTCACAAACAAGCATCATCCTGCATCAGCACATTTTTGTCACAATGTATGACATGGTCTGACCTGCCAAAAGCAAGCCTCTTGTGCAAGGTGCAGGGTGTGAGAAGCATCAAAGTCCGAGTCTGGGACTGAATTCAGTAGTGCCACCATCAGATCTTCATTCTCCCTGGCTTTTCTGCTTTCACAAGAAAATGATACCAGATACTCCAAAATATGCATGAGGGTGCCACGTGAGACCACAGCATGCCTTGATGCCACAAATTGGGCAACAAATTCAAGTAGAGATTCAATGTCCCTTCTTGAAGGCCAAATCTCTTGAGAGTCTTCGGAAGAGCCAGCTCCACTTCTATTGTCTAAGTCTAAAATTTCAATGAATGCACTCACAATGGCCTGCAAAAATCTTCGTCCTTCATCAACAATTTCTGTGGTAGCAACCTCAGTTGCTTCTTCTGACATTTGTTCATTATTGGGACGAGTAATGTACCCATAGCCTTGCTTGCCAACATCTAAGGGCCCTCCTACAGGAAAGGCCAATCTCAACACAAGGAGGGTGGCAGGTGTGTCCAGCTGCAACAGATACAGAAGCCTGGGGTACTTGGACCTGTCCGCACCATTGGAGACCTCACTTGATTGCTCTCTTTGCATACCATGTTGATCAAGTAAGAACCTTAAGATTTCACCTCGCAATGCAGGCAAACGCTTGGCAGGAAGAGAACCATGTCCTGTGACAACCAAAGCAACATACAGGAAGTGCAACTCTTAGCACAACTACTGATAGGATCCCCACAATGTATGTAGCAAAGACAAATGCATCAGAGTACCACAATCTGTAGAGGGAGTCACATTTAACACAGAAAAGCATATACCGGGAGGGAAGGAAAGACCACAGAAGCAGTGCTTCAAGTATACCAGCAGCTTGTACCTGTGCAGCCCACAACACTAAAGGTTTTTAATTTCAGTACAAAACCCAAGAAGAAACTTGTTTCAAGCTTCCAGCATCACCTTCTGAACCCTAGAAGATGCATCAGATGTTGTAAAGGGCATTCCCTTACCTTAGCATACCCAAGCACAGTCAATTGCATCCTGGATAAGCAAAATGCAGAAGTGATTGCAATATCATAAGCAAGTGCAAGCTGGCACATCTACAGTAATTGATCTAAAGAAACCATGAAATCTGAAGGAGCAGAGACCAAACCCAATAGCCTGGGCATGAGAGGGGTTGTGAGTGTGCTGAGCCACAGCCAAGAGCTCTTCCATCGGGGATGTAAAATCATCCAGTCCTTTAGTGAATAGGTAGATGAGTGCATTGTACAGCCCATGTTCCCGGCAGAGCTTCACAACCTGCCGCCAATAGCAAACAAATCAAGTGAACCAGAATTCTCTAGGTAACTACTGCAGGCAAAACAACAAGCCAAACTGTAATGAACAATGTTGCATGGCTAGAGACCACAGCCCACTGTGAAACTGGACAGCCCAAAGAACTTATAATACAGTGAGATGTATAAAAACCATCCTCTGCCTTCAATGGAGCTCTACATGCAGAAATACCAACAGGAAACTAGTCTCCACCCATAAATCCTGCCTCATATAGCATCTGGTAGAATGTAAGGACACATGCCTGATTGAAATCCAAAGATGCAATATCCATGTGGAGGACACACTGCTCAACCCTCTCCAACCACCCGCGTTGGCTGTAGTGCTCCACGAGCGCTTGCATCACCTGATTGTAGGGACCCAAAACAAGTTACATCTCAGTTTCCCAATACATCTGCCACAGCCTGCACAATTCTATATGATCATCACACCCAAAAGCTTTCCATTTACCACTGTCTGCCATGTCCACTATCCCAAACATACAACTAAGTCAAGAAAAGGAAATTAGCAGACATCAACATCCAGAGCTTGCTGTGATTGTGGCTAAACAACAACACACTATGAATTCCTACCTCAGGAGGCAGTGCCCCCAGCATGTCCTTCAGAATATAAGGCTCCAGAAGTTCCAGGAATGTGCCTGCACCATGCAACAGTGCACCTCCTATATAAAGGCAGCTACTGACACTTCCCTTCAGCACCAAATTCTTTTGTTGAGCAGCAACTAACAAAAGCATTTGGATTATATCCCAGAAGAGCCCAAGTATTTAAAACAAGAAAAGATTTCCCCTATTTAGAACACAGTCACACTCATTGCAACATACTTACGTACCCCTTTGGCTTACTGCCTCAAACTTGTGGAAGACATTCTCAAACAATACTTCTCTTTTTCCCACATGCACACAGAACTCAATTGCTACACCTCCAACTCTTGCATATTGTTCACGAGCCTCATCAATCATGTCCTGGCCTACACTTCCTCCACCCCATGAATCAGCCACTGTCGAGACTGCTTCCTCAGCCTGCAAATGGTCTTTTGTTCCAGCAACATCAACTGGGGGCATTGGGGATGAGGGTATAACTAAAGACAAGTAGGCAAATGCCTCATCAATGTAAGCAGAAAGGAGTGCAAGCAATGTCTCCATGATGGCTTCTCGCATGGCATCCAGTCCTCTTGGGAGGCCTGTCACCCCTCTTGCTTGTCCATCATAAAGCTCCATAGCAATGTGGAAGGCTCCCATCCAGTCACCAGCATCTTGCAATGCCTTAATGCGGTCTCCCCATGGAAGTAGGCGAGCCCTCCATAATTGAAGAGTTCCTAGAATGTAAAGGGCTGCTCCTCGTACTGAAAGTGAGCTGTGATAGGTCTTCTCTGGATTCCCAAAGGTGTTAAGGATGTGTGTGTGGTAGATGATTGCCCCCAAGCCTTCTTGCTCCCCTCCCAGGGATGCACGCTCCACTTCCACCCCCTCTTTTGTGAAAAGGCAAAGCTGGTCCTTGGCTGTTGCGACCACCATCATCTGCAAAACACCACAGAGTCCACAATCAAACCACACGTTTCAAGCAAAGGGTCACTTGTGGACATCACTACACAACATCCTCACTTTCATCAATACAGGAAAGGATGTAATGGCAGCCACACCTGCTCCTCCAGCCAGACAAGCCCGACAGCAGGGCTATCAAGATCCCATTGCCCCACTATTCTCAGCTCTGATTTCAGTAATTGTGCAATGAGCATCTTCTTGTCCCAAGCTAAAGCCAATACAGGCCAGTTGTCCTCATCAGCTCCATCACTAGCTGCACCGCCATCTGCATCCTTCACATGCCCACCATCCATGCTGTGTCCACTCACTTTTCCATTGGCTGCCATGTCTGGGTGCAAATGACCATTACCTAACAAACTGGTATTGAAGGTCCCAACCTGTGCTCGAATGCGTCGCCATGCTGTATAGGGGATGGCCCCTTCCCTTATCCCTGCCGGTCGTGTCAACCTGGCACACACATCCAAACTTGGTACCAAACGCACCTGCCACCATGCCCACCCATGATCATCCATCCTGCTCAACGCAAAGTCCACACATACATCTATAAGAGAATGAGCACCCCTGAATGAACAGGTTTCACCTGTTACTTTACCAAAAGAGTGCTTCTCTCAAGGACTTTGGATTGAGGTAGAGCAGCTTTACCACAAGGACAGTTGTGTGTGTGACAAAGACAACCATCCCCCCTGCTCCATCATCAGTAAAGTTGGCTCCATCGTACAGGAACTTGCGACCCACATCCATAGCCCCCCCACCTACACCCCCTATCACACTTCCTAATGTGACAGATGAGGCAGGGGCAACTTGCTGAGGTGTGCTTGCCATGCCCATGACTTGAAATCCATCGTCTGGTAGCAAGGGTGACACTGATAGCACTATGCCTGTGTGCTGTCCGTCCAGCAGACACTGCCACCATGTCAACAGTATAAGTACCCACTGAAAAGGCAATCCTAAAATGGCACACAGATTGTGAAGTTGAAAAGGAAAAGGAACAGTTCAGCAGAACCAAAGATGTCACAATGGAAGAGGTATGGATGCAAACCTGAGTTGTGACAGAGAAGCGACGAACAAAAGGAACCACAGTGAATGTGTGGAGCAACACCAGCCCTCTACAATCACCAGTAATTGCCTTCAAATGGCGTCCAGCTCCAGACTCTTGCCCCAAGAAAAGTGTATGCACAATAGCTGCATTGTGCTCACCTGAAATCGTTTTGGCAACAATGCGCCTAGTCACATCCCACAGGGATACCGTGCCATTGGTGTAGCCAGCCAACAACAAGTCACCTTGCTGGTTGAAGCAGATAGCACTTACAGCAGGCCCTACTTTGTCAATGCTTCCTCCTAGAAAAAAAGCCTGCAAAGTCAAATTACTAATTGTGAATCAGCAGATGTAACAGCACAATGCAAGAAATCCAACCAAGGAGAAAAGAATTTGGTAGTCTTGAGTTTCTGTCACATTTCTGGAAGCAACAGGATGACTGCGTCATGATGTTAGCTATGGCTCAAGACACAGAGCTAATCAAAGAGTCAACAGCCACAAGCTTATGAAAGAGTTTGATTCCAAAATGTCTTGGCTGAACATCATGTGCAAAATGTGTACATATGTGGGGGGGGGGAACTGGTCAGCATTAACCTTGCTTGGTTCCATTTCATCAGTACTGCATGTGGCAGAGTACTTGCTAGGTGTTACAAGCAATGCTCCTTTTGACAACCCAACAGCAATGAGGTTAGTATGAACTGCTAGAGCTTCAGGGCTGCCATGATCTCGCCTCATGGCAGGTGATGCCAGTGCATGCGAGAGAGAACCAGCAGAGTCTAGCTGCAAAAGGCCAATTGCTGGTGGACCTCTCTGGATCCCTTCCAATTGCATTGGCCGGGCTGCCACACCCTCTTCCCAGTGCAACCCAGAGCTAGCTGTTCGTTTCTCTTGCTCTTCTGCCAAATCCAATGCTGTTAGGTTCTGCACTTGCTTCTCCTCCTCCTGCCATCTGCTCTTGGTAGTTTCTGTTCCGCCATTTCCTGACAACTCTTGTAAGCCAACAACAGCTTCACTTTCCCTGTTTGACGGATCTAATCCTGGATGCCTATATTCAACATCTGTATCCCTATACCCACTATCCTTTGCACTTTGTGATGCTCTCTCATGATGCTCCTCCATCCAGACTGGCTCATCAGCAGCAGCTGAGGAAGAAGCCTCATCAGATGCATTGTCAGAATTCAAACTCTCAGAGTCATCCACAGTTCCAATCAAGCTCTCCAATTGCTGTAAACTGCTGTGGTCCTCATTGATGGGATCTCGCACCACCTCACCGAAACCAATGAAGGAAGTCACAGGTTGTTGTTGTTGTTGTTCTTCTTCTTCTTCTTCTTCTTCTTCTTGCAGTGAGTTGATGGCATCTCTGGGCTGCTGCTCTTGCAGAACAAGGGAATCAGAAAAAGAAGGTATGGTAAGGAGTTTAGAGTCTGACCCAGAAGGAGATAAACCCTGGGGACGGCCTTTTGCTTGTGAATTCATGTCAGCTGCATCGCCTTCCCATTCAAGAGCTCCTACAACATGAAAAGAGAGCTCCCCAACAGCAGCATCCAATCTCCCAGTACTGCCTTCCAGTTCCTCCTGAAAAATTACAGAGTTCGAGAACTGGAGTTCTTTCTCCACAGTCAAATTATCCTCACCAATGTTCTTCTTCTCCTTCTCCGCATCTTCCTCCTGCTCTCTGTCCACATCGCCATCCTTCTCAACCACAGGAGTGATGGGAGCTGCAGTAGATGTGGTGTTAAGACCATCTGAAAGGGAGCTTGATGCTGAGGACAAGGTTTTCCGTAGCGAAGAAGAAGCAGCGCTTCTTGTAGACTGCCTAGAAGCTGCAGCTGCCCAAGCCAAAGCAGCCCCGGGGCGAGGACTCGGTCGGATGATGCTACCACCACCACCACTACCGGAGCCACCCCAGCCTAAAGCAACAGACGAGAAAGAAGCAGAAGCAGAAACGCCTCTAGGAATTCCACCATTGGCAACCCTATCCCAAACCCTAGAACCCTGATGAATCTCCGCAACCTGCAGTGCTCCTCCTCCTAGCAAGAATCCTTCCACGACTCCCCCTCCGTGATCCGATCTAGCGGGGCTAAGAGGAGAATCGATCGTCCTCCGCTCCGATCCCGACACGACCCCGATCGCAACTGCATCCTCATAATTTCTGGCCGTAATATCCCCGCCAACCGGATCCACTGGCACCACCACCTCCTTCTCCTCCTCCTCCTTAACCCTCGCGACATCGTGACCCGCGTCGTGGTTGTTGTTTTCGTCTTCGTCGTCGTCTTTTTCTTCTTCTTGTTCTTCTTCTCCTTCAGCAGAATCCACATCGTTAAGGATGTCTTCCAAGCTGCGCTCGAAGTCCGGCAGGAGCAGACCGTCGTCGTCGTCGTCATCGCTGCTCTGCGCCTGCAGCAACGCATCCAGGTCGAACTCATCAGACTGCTGCATTGTGCGGCGCGTTCCTCAACACTACGCCCGCATCCCATGCTACTCGCCCATCACAGCGGCCACCCAATTCATGAAAAAACAAGCCGCAGATCCGCAGATCTCCATCGCCAAGCCCGCGACACACGCAAGCAAGCACCCCGTCCGCTGTCGCCGCTCATCTTGGTCCTCCGTCGCGAGGAAGACGAAGCTTCCCGGGTATGTCTCCCCCACGGCAGTTTATACCCGGATCCAGATCCCGACAGAATACCCGGGTATATCCCGCCGCCCACGTGCCCGACCCAGTGCGTCCGAATGATAACCGGGGGGTATGTTTGTCGGCCCGGTCCTCGATCGAGCTCTTCCTCTTCTTCTTCGAGCTCTCTATCCCAGCGCGTCCTTCGGCAATTGGGTGACGCGCTCTTGATCCATGTACTAAGTTCTTGTGCATTGTCAATGCCTTCAATTACGTTTTGCTTGCTCTTCCTAATTTACAGAGAACCGGTGTTGTGAATTGCGGATAAATTGGTCATATGCTCTTGAACTCTGGATCATGTTCGTCTGCTTTGTCAAACCCTTCAAACATGTCTTGCTTCCTCTTTGCTAATTTTACATAGAACCAATTGTTGTGAATCCGGGATTGTTGGTGATCCACTCTTCCATGCATTATGTTCTTGTGCTTTGTTAAACCCTTCAAATATATATGTCTTGCTTTCCTCTTGCTAATTTACATAGAACCAATTGTTGTGAATCCAGGATTGTTTGGTGATGCTCTCTTCTACGCATTATGTTCTTGTGCTTTCCTAAACCCTTCAAATGTGTGTCTTAGCTTCCTTTTACTAATATTCCAAAGAAACCAATGTTGTGAATTGGGGATTATTGGTGATGATGCACTCTTGAACCATGGATTATCATGTTGTTGTGCTTTGTGAAATCCTTCAACGATGTCTTGCTTCTTCTCTTGCTATTTGACATAGAACCAATTGTTTTGAATTGGAGTACTTGTTGTTTTTAGAATGGCAATGGGCATTCTTGTCATGACATCTCCATCTTCCTTGCATGATATTGACTTAGAGATTGATTGAAATGCAAAAATGACTAGTTGAAGAGGAATCCATGACTTTAGAATCTTAGAAAATTGGACATTGACAATCAAACTTTTGAACTTGGGAATTTCATATCACCTAACCCGCACTCTTCTCTAAATGAACATTGAAGATGAAGTTTTGCCATTATTATCAAGTGTCATGTTGCTTTGTTTGATTAGCTTGACTCCATCAAATATAAAGAACTATTTGAAAATTCCATTTGTTTTGTGTAAAATCATTCTAAAAAAACATTTTCTTAAATTGTTACTTTATTTTACAAAAGACCTAATTTCTTTTGTCTTGGAGGATGTTTTAAAATTTTGTGCACTTGCATTGAAAGTTTGTACGAGTTCAAACCCCTCAACTATCTATTAAGGAAGGTAATTTGTTTACCCTCTTACCTTGGTAGCTTTTACACTAATTATATTGTTTTCAAAAATGTTGAATTTCAAAAAAAACTCAAGTATGAAAAATTCATGATAAAAAAAAGGTTGAATTTTCGAGAAGATATTATTTGTCAAAATGAAAACTTCAAATTTGCTTAATTATTCAATAGAAATGAGTAAAAGCTGCCCAACATATGTAATCCTTTGGCCCAAATGGACTTCAAATTTGGATGTCATTCTTTTACGATCAACAAAATTCAAATGCCATCCACATGATTTCATCCATATTTGCACAACAACATAGATCCATTAGGTCAAATTAAAGTTTGTTTTAAAGTTGACTATGCACCTTTGTGCATCCAAACTATGTATCTTGTTGGCTATTCCTTTGAAATCATAAATTACAGTCCATAAGAAAAGTCTTTTTAAAACTTCATTAATTATAACATGAACAATGGTATTTCACAAAAGGAATTGAAACTTCCACATTGCTCTAGTGTAATTGAGTTTCTATGGATGCATGAAAGGAAAGAACCAAACTTTGTAGTGCCTTATAATTATTCAAACTCAATGTTATGTCAACTTTAGGCAAGTCTTTCCTTGGCTTGCACGGAAACAATCATCACCATGAGACCAACCACAAAATGATATATAGCCCTTTGAATGGCAATAACCACAACAATGTTGGGACCCGCATGTACTTGTATCTCACTAAATGCCATTGACCAAGAATCTATCACCATAGTGTGATTTGCTTACCCTTGGAGCCACCCTCACATCCAATCATTTGAACAATCCAAATGGTGCCCAACAAATCCACAAACAACAAGTGAAGAGTCCATGTTAGAAAAATCCAATTTCCAACATGCATATTGAAGTACAACTTGCATCAATTGCCAAACCCATTGACCTTCAACCACCCATGAGGGGACTCTTGAATGCATTTGCATTATTTAACAACAATTATGTATGAAGATTTCATAGCTATGTGTTACTATTTAAGATTTAAAAAAGCTTTCTAATTTGAAAATTTCAGATCCATTGTCATGGTAAGTTCAATAATCCTCTTTTCAAGTTGAATAATTAGACACAATGCATTTTTTGCTATGGTATAATCATCTGCAAAAATCAAAGCTACCTGAAGTTGAAAATATATATATATGAATCCTATAGTTGGTTTTGATGAGTGTTGAATTGTAATTTTGTGACGGGTTTGCAACATTTGCCAGATGTTCACATAGATACCACATCAATGACTAGATCTTCATTGAGTTACAAGAAATCCTAACCTCGTGGAATATGCACAAGTCAAGTTGGACACAACCATAATAATTAAATTCATATGATTGAAGAAGCAAATCTCCCTTATTTGCTTTAGCTACAAGTTGTACAATAAGAAATCTTATCCCTCTATCCTGCTAATCCTCTTGTGATTCCTCTATAGTCAAATGGAAAACGCCAAGTTGAGGGTTATGATTTACATCCACACAAATGCATGATGTTGGATGACCCAAAAAATTACTAGAACACTTGAGAGAACCCTCTAGAATTTGACCACAATCATTTCATGGAACATTATGAGTTGACATAAGTAATCGATTTTTTTGAACTCTTGCCATTTGGGACTAGGACATGGACAAGTCAAAAATGTCTGCCTTTGCGTTAACATGCCTTCTCCAAGACTTAAACCAATCTTCCACACATCAACAAAACCTAAGAACCACTCAACATTTATGATATACACAGGCTCACTCTCCCAAGCTCACTCTTCCAAGCTCTCGTGTATTTAGTTACAAAAATGACTTCATACACTTTGCATTCATAAGAATAAACCCAAATAGGAAAATGTGCCATGAAGTTCACAAAAAATGGACTCAGTTTTCACGGTAACACCTAGTGAACATCCCTCAGAATGGGGGAGAAAATGAAAATACATCGGTCCATGGTCTCTCCCTTACATACAGTCAGACCCAACAAAACCCCATGTTAAATACTGTGCTAAAAGTGACATATTGATGGTTTAATGTTTTAACACATCTGCAATCAAACATCAGATCATTGAACACTCATGCAAAAACAATGCTCTCAAAACATCAAACATGCTCATTGACAGTCGAAGTGAAATAAACTGACAGAGAACAACCTTACAGGATCAAAGAAAACTGAAAGGAGATATGAACAATTTGTTCAAAAATTGTCATGGGGCAATCAAATCATGACAGTACAATTTTATTGGGTATCACAATTCTTAAAAAGAAAAGTGCAGGCTTTAGGCTTATGAAATCAAATACAAACTTGCTCTGAGGGAATAATCTCCACACTAAAATACAAAACTCTGACTTCACCCACCTTTTTCAGAGCTTCTTCTTTGAGCAGGATGGGACTTTAAAACTGCCAACTAATGTACTCTTCAGAGTCTTCCTGTGGCAGTTTGACCATCATGTGTGCGTCCTGCTGCTGCTCCTCATCCTCCTCCATTGTCATGTGGTTTGACAACTTTGTTTCTTGCTCAAGACCCATAATATAGTTCAACCCAACAAGCAGTTCTGTGATGGCTAACTCAGTCTTCACCAAATCTGCAAAGTAAAGAGTTTGAAGGAGAAGAACATTGGTGCGGGCGACCACTTGCTGTTGCTCAAAGTTGTGCTCTGATTGCCACCTTATCATGTTGTGCGCAAGTGGAGCCAGCCAGCTGATGAGTCTCTCAAGCGCTTCCTTCCAATCTGCAGCAATCTCAGAGTTGAACTTGCTGTTGCTGTTGTCACCCAGTCTCATGATTGATGACACTCGTAGCCTTGAGCGTAAAGCCCCTCGGACACTTTTGGGTAGCATGCGGTAAAGATCATCACGTGCATCAGGAGCAATAAGGTGAGGATACCTTATCATTCTTTCAAGGATGATGATCACATTTGAGTAATGCAAAGCAAGTGCCGCACCTCCCAATGTGGACCAGGGTGCCATTTGATGCCGAGTTTTTGGGTCACAAAGGATTCGAACATTGCGGCCATTCCAAATTGCACCTGACTGCTGCTGGGATTGCCCTGGTTGGATGCTGTGACTTGTTGCATAAAGGAGAGCGGAAGTGAAAGAATCTGTAGTTTCTGCCTGCACTAATGCTGTAAGTGGTGTTTCAAAGAATTGCCTGCTGCGAGTATTTTCTGAGACTAAAGCTGCTGCTGCTGCTACTGATAAGTGGGCACAGGGTGATGCCTTTTGAAAATTGGGAGAGTAGCACACAACAGAATTTCTTCGTTGTGTGATATGTGGACCTGAAGAGAGATTTGGAGGAGGAGATGGCCAAAGTTCAAGGGAGCCAGGAGCTGCTGCTGCTGCCGTTTGAGAGGCTAAGCTCGAAACCATAAGGCTTGGACCACCATCTTTGACATGAGCACTAAACCCCAAAGTGTTGATCGACTGAGAGAAAGAACGTATCCTAAACAAAGAAGAAGAATCATCATCATGGTTCAAAAACGCTTCTTCTGTGCCTTTATGGTGGTATTGTTGTTGTCGGGGACTTAAGGATGCAGTCTGGGAGTGAGACAAGCAATAGGTTGGCAAATCAGCAAAATGAGGAGAAGAGGAGGAGGAGGATTCGCCATTCTGCTGCTGCTGGTGATGAAACGCATGTGATAAACCCAGCATTGGTGAACCAAACACACCCACAATTCTCCCATGTATGGTGCAGATGGTTCTTGCCAATAGACTCACAATCTTATCAAAAGTGCGATTCCACAAAGACAAGTCCCTGACATACTTGATCTCTTGTCGCTGCCATATGGCCTTCTGCTCCAATGCACTCAATGTCTCATTGTTGTTGTTGTTGTTGTGGGTGCCAACAACTTCCTGCTGATCAACTTCCTGCAGTCTACGAACAGCTTGCTCCAAATCTGAAAGAATCTCCAACTCCTGATACAAGTTGGCAGTTGCTGCAATATACCGCTCCATCTTCCTCATCTTTGCTTCCATTTCCCTGCATGGGAATTCCAGTGCTCGCACATCAATACTCTGCTCCAGAATATCATTGTACACATGCTCAAAGGCTTGTAATGCTGGCTCTTGACATCTCTGTCCAAGGCGGGCAACTGCATTTGCTACCGCAGTCAAATCCTGTAACTTCTCCATGCAAGCTAGACTCAAGAGAATAGCTTCATTGTCTGACACTAGGTTCAAGACGCCCTCTGCTTTTATCACCTCAGTGCGCAATCTCAGCATTTCTTCATCACTCAGAGACTGCCATAGTTGAATGCTTTTTGACATCACATTTGCTACTTCAAATGCAAGAATTCCTATCTTTGCTTTCTCCCCTTTGTTGCGTTCCTTCTGCTTCTTCTTCTTCTTGTTTTCAGCTGCAAACTTCCCTGCTGCTGCAGCTTTGATGGTGCTCACTTGACCCCCCATTTTGCCTCTATCACTCCAACCCTAGTTTACATTCAATCTATCCTCACTCATGCACCTGCTGCTGCTGCTTCTGCTGCTGTTGCTTCTGATGTTGCACCCCACCATCCCTGACATCTCCACTCCCTTCCTTTTCTTCATCCTCCACCAATACCTCAAAGCAGGAATAATCCACAATATGTACAGAGAGATACAGAACTCTGATCCAGTGACCCTAAAACCTTCTTCCTAACAAGCCACCGAGCTCCGCTATCCTGATGATGCATGCGATGATGATGCGGCCGTGGTTCATTCCCTCCTCCTTCCCTCACACATTCTCTTCTCAAACCCCGGCTTCTTCCTCCAGTTGGGTTTCATCTCTGCAGTTCATTCATTACTGTATGCACACTCCCAGAAGGAGAGACAAAGACTCCTCCTGCAACGAAAAATCCAAGCTGCTCCGACCCGATCCCATCCCATCCCAGAGGAGGACCTCCCCTCCTCCTCCTCCTCAAAGCTCTTGTCGTTGCTACTACGAAAGACGACTTGAAATCCGCCATTTCTCCACCGTTTTCATTGCCAGAAAAACCCATTGCTATACAAAAACCGCTTCTGCAACTTCAGCAAGCGCCTACCATCGTCGTCCTCGCTGCCTAACTCCATGTCCAACGCTCTTGCGAAACTCTTGTTGCCCGGGTGCGACCCGGTCGTGCGCGCGCTCCATCGATCGCGCGCGCTCTCTCTCTCTCTCTCTTCTCTCTCTAGTTTCTCTCTCTTCATCTCAGGCCAAACCAGTCAGCCTCTTTTTCGGCTGATATATATATGTATAGCCAGAATGCTATAATAAAAATTAAAAAGTGCTAAAATAAAGTGCTTCTTCAAAACTCAATAGCCATAATTAGACCAATTTTTTAAGTACCAGTTTTAATTACCAGTTTTAAAAACACGTTTCAAGAAGAGTTTAGCCAAAAAACATGGAAAGGTGTTTAATTTTTTTTTTTAAATATCTAACTTTTAGCCAAATTTGGCTAAATATTCCTGTGGATTCCTGCCATATTACCTACGTACATAGCCAAAATTATATAATAAAAACCAAAAAGTGCTAAAATCAAGCGCTTCTTGAGATTTTCAATAGCCATAATTCGATCAATTTTTAGAAAATTACCAGATTTCTAACCATGCTTTGAGTAGAGTTTAGCCAAAAAACATAGAAAGTTGTTTCAGATTTTTTATTTAAATATTTAACTTGTAGCCAAATTTGGCTAAATATTCCTGTGCATTGCTGCCATTTTGGCCACACATATAGCCAAAATTATATAATAAAATTTTTTAAAGTGCTAAAATCAAGTGCTTCTTGGGTTTTTCAATAGCCATAATTCGACCAATTTTTTTAAAAAATAACAGATTTCTAACCATGTTTCAAATGGGATTTATCCAAAAATAACATAAAAGGGTGTTTGTATAAATTCTCAAATTTTAATATTTCACTTGTACCCAAATTTGGCTAAATAATCCTTTTTTGGATTATTGCCAATTTTGGCTACAACACAAAATTGACCAAAAGAACACTGATGATAGTGTCTGATTGATACCAGTCCAACTCCGGTACAAACTAACCATAGTTAACTCATAGTTAATAAGTAGTTCACAGACTCAATTAGTTCACACGTGGGGCCAACCTGAACCAGCAGTACCTAACCACACTGCACCATGATGGATGGATGGTAAGTAAGTTGTCAGAAAAAAGGATTTTTCTGTTGGGCTCCAGTTCCCAAGGTAACCGTGGTAGGTCAGCTCAGTTACATTTTTTCACTTAAAAAGAGAAGAAAATGCAGTTTTCTTTTTAAAAAATAATTAATTAAATTTTTTTAAAAGAAAAAAAAAAAACTCATGGCTCGTTGGGACACATATGTGAGATGAATTTTGGGATTTCATCCATTACAATGCACAAATATGTGATGTTTATTGTGACATATATATTACATTAAAATGACAACAATTTGACATTAGTTACTAGCACTATGTCACGACTGGGGTTAGTCCCATGGTGAAACTAGATATTAACTACTCGGTTGAAGTTCATCCATAATTTGGTCATAATGGCCATTAATCATAAATGGATGATGGTTTGTTGGTGAGTGCTGCCCGTTCAGGTCTGGGCCCTAAACAAGTTCAACAACATTTTCTCAAAACGTGGGACCATATGAAAATTTGCATTGCATCAACTTTCAAGCATTAGCCAATTTGGTACTTCAATACATCTTTCTATGCTCATTCCAAAGCTCATTATTTTTAATGCTTTGTTGTTGGCCTTGCCTACCAAGGTAAGAAGGATATTGTGTTCAGAATTCATTATAGAAGTTATAGTAGTAATAGCTTAAGGGATTATGGCCCCATACTAGGTAATAATAATAATTAATAGGTCTATTTATTTTTATATGAGGATTTTTGAAAGATGATATTTTGGCTCGTGTTGAAACTTGTGAGATTAGTTCTCGAGTTATAAAAAGGCACAAATTCCAAAAATTACCTTTCCATTCTTCTTTATTTGAAAATCAGCTAAACAAATTCGAATTTAAAATAGTTAGACCAAAGAGCAAGCCTACACAAATTCTAATTTAATGGTGTCTATAGTGAGATTATTAATTTTTGGTGATGGGCCAATGAAAGAGGCCCTATCAAAAAAAAAAATTTAAATCATTTTGGGTGACTATCAGGAAGCAAACAAAGGAAATTTTTTTTTTCAAATAATTAGAAATTACTAGGAAAAGTAATAGTACCATTTGTAGTACCGACTACCATGGCAAGTTCAAAACTAATTATATTATTTTCAGAAATATTTTTTTGGAAAAAAAATAATTCAAAGCAAAAAAAATAAAATCTTGTGAAGGTAAATATAAAAGAATATTTTAGAATGTTTTTTTGGGGGGAATATTTTATCTATTGAAATGGAATGTTCCAAAATGAAATAATTATTCAACATTTCTGAAATGTTGTTGTTGAAATTGCCATGGTATTATTATTAATTATTATTGTAGTAGGAAATCAAACAAAAGCCCATGATTTTATTATTATTATGAAATTCAAAATTCAAATCAATGAAATCTATCTAGTTTTTTTTCTCTCTCTTCTGGCATATTTCACATGCAAACCCATCAATGTTTTATTTTTAATGGATGTCTGGAACTCTGGTGGTCCTTATGACCCACTTACCTAACCTATAAGTACTCCTTTGGTTGCCTTCAATGTATTTTGGCTCAAGAAAATTAATAATAAGAGATGATGGAGTTTGGGAGTTTATAAAGGAACACTAGAAACATTGTGCTTTTTTTTTTCTTTTTTTTTCTTTTTTTTCAATTTTGTGATTTAGCCTCAGTTGTGATCACGGTTTTTTGTTTTTAATTTTGAAATTTTTGAGAATTTAAAAAAATTTAAAGTTAATTTGTGGTGTGGCCAAACTGACAATCAATCAACAAAGAGATTTAGCCAAATTTGGTCATAGACCGGATATGAAAGTAGAAAATTTTAAGAATTTTTTTACATTTTGGCTACTTGCTGAAACACATTGTAAAAATCTTGCAATTTTGATTTTTTCTGTTTGAAATTCTGACTAATTAGGGCCTCTTTTTCACAAGAATCCTTTGAATGTTTTGAAATCATATTTTACCAGGCTGAAAAAATACAAAACTTTGCCCACCCTAAAAAATGGTTGTGCTCATCCATAAGATGATTTAAGCAAATTTGGCTAGAAACAAAAATAAAATAAAAATAAAAAACATTCTAGCATCCTTCTTTAGTAGTGTTGGGTACTTACTGATTTTACTTGGTGAAATCTGGGGATTTTTTTTTAATTAAAAAAAAATCTTGGCCATCAAAAAACCCCCAAAAAAACTCAATTTTGCCATTTTTGGAGGAAAAAACATTGACTTGAATTATCTTAGTAATTTACAATCCAAGGCCACTGGTTGGCCTTCATTCTTTTCACTTCCATTTCATTCATTCATCCATTCATTCAGTCACTTGAATCATGGAACAATGATGCTTAGTGCCTGAGTGACTGAAGAAACAGAAATTGTGTTAACTTGCCCAATGATTTGACCAACACCTCCTCACAATGTGACAAGAGGATTGAAGAAAATGAAAAATGCCAATGACTTGAAAGAAACAATAATTCGGGCAATATGTGTGTATTCAAACACATTCAAACCATATTCCTTCCATATGTGTGTGTTCAAACACATTCAAACAACATTCCATGCATATGTATGTGTATTCAAACGCATTCAAACCATATTCCATGCATATGTGTGTATTCGAAACACATTCAAATACATGCAACATTCCATGCGTATGTGTGTATTCGAAACACATTCAAATACATTCAAACATGACGGCCAAAAGTGTTGGGCAATGTGGACAGCTTGCATGTATTATGGAGGGTACTGGGTTTAGGGTTTATGGGGGGCTTCATCTGACCCGTGAGATGCCTGTGAGGAATTGGGGCAGGCTTGAATTTCTGAGTGGGCAAAAAAATGGGCACATGGTCCCTACTACATCCAAAATCTAGTGTTAATTCATTCTCTATGTTCACCCATAAACTTTAATACCAAGATAATATTATCTCATGATTATTTGAAAACCTGACCATCCATTGCCCAGTTAGAGGAGCAAACCCCTTGTCATGCCACTATGATGATGCATCCTGCTTTAGCTGAGGATGCTCTAACAGCAACTCCAATGGTGCTTAGTATGTGACCCAGCCAAAATATTTCTCACATCCAAGTTTAGTTCTTTACTTTCCTTTTTTTTTCCAACCCCACCCATAAAACTAAACTGAAACTGGGACTCTAAACAGGTCAGACAATACTAATACCTAGCAACCCATCTTGCCAATCAACATGACATGTTAGGCTGTGCTGCACCATCTATCAGCCTCAGCATCCTTTAGATAATTGCTAGGCAAAAACCAGTTTTTGCTGAGCCAAACCAGCATGTTTTGACTTTCCTTCAGCCACTTTTGTTTTGCTGGGCCACATACTGAGCACCTCTGGAGGCCCTCTAATGTGATTAAAAAGAGGCAGAAAAGGCCACATGAAAACCATTACATATTATGGAGTGTGCTAGGGTATAGACCATTGTGGCTAGTGAGGTGCATGTGAGGAATTCAGGTGAATGAAATGGACACAATGGCTTGTATGCAACATACTCCATGACAACATGGTTTTCATGGATTTACATAATGGTCATTGTGAATTTAGGGCTTTTCAAAATAGCCATGTGACCCCAGTTAGTTCAGGTACACTCAAGAAGTCCCTCCATTGCATGTAAGGGGAAAAGAACCAGGTCAAGCTTTCAGATGTGTGAGCCCAAAGCAAGGATGAGCCTACTCATAGGGGCTCAAACCAGTGAAGCACCTTACCCTGATTTTTAACTCACAATAAAATAAAATAATAATCTATCTATGAAGGAAGGTAGTTGGTTTGTTTTGTTTTGTTTGTACCAATGAGATCCACCGAACCAGGATGCTTCAGATCGCGTTCTTGGTGTCTTTGGAAAGCTCTTGAGGAGGAGGGGTGCATCAGCTTGGTTTCATGGTGTTTGGACTTGCGGTGCAAAAGTTCTTGAATATTGAATGATTTCTTCACTGAAAATTAAATTAAATGGTAGCTGAAAATGTCGGAGGAATTGGTATCTGCCTTTGGTGTTACTGGAAAGATCTTGATGAGAAGATTTAATGGAATTTATTTGGTAAGATTTGGATTCAGAATGTGGGAGATATTGATTTTTAAATGATTTCTGCCACTGAAAATTCAATTTTTTTCCAAAAACCAGGTTTTGGAAGGAAAAATCAGTTGAGAACAAGGTAACATTTGTAGGCTTACCATTCAATTCAAGAATGATTTCCTTTCATATTTGGCTGTTCAAAAAATTGATACTTACATTGCAAAACAATGTTCACATGTTGAGTTTCCGGGATGCTTCAGATCATATTCTTCGTGTCTTTGGAAAGCCCTCAATGAGGAGGGGTCGTGGGCTTGGTTCCATGACATTTGGACTTGGGGTGCAAAAGTTTTTGAATATCAAAATTTTTGAAGGAATTTAAATTTGCCTTTGGTGTTATTGGAAAGATCTTGATAAATAGGATTTAATTGGAATTTATTTGGTAAGTTTTGGATTCAGAATGTGGAAGATATTATTTTCAACTGATTTTTGCTGCTGAAAATTCAAGTAAATTCCAAAAAACCAGGTTTTGGAAGGAAAAATTCATTGAGAATGTTGTAACACTTGGGCCAAGGGCACAGGCCACACTAGACTATCTATGAAGAAAGGTTGTTTGTTTTGTTTTATTTTGTTTTTACTTATGAGATCCACTGAATTGAGATGCTTCAAATTGTGTACTTGGTCTTGTTGGAAAGCTCTCAAGGAAGAGGGGTGCATTGGCTTGGTTTCATGGCATTTGGACTTGAGGTGCAAAAGTTCTTGAATATTGAATGATTTCTTCACTGAAAATTATATTAAATGGTAGGTGAAAATTTCGGAGGAATTGGACTGTGCCTTTGGTGTTGTAGGAAAGATCTTGATGAGCAGGATTTAATGGAATTTGTTTGGTAAGATTTGGATTCAGAATGTCAGAGATATTGATTTTTAAATGATTTCTGTTGCTGAAAATTCAAATAAATTCCAAAAAACCCAGATTTTGGGAGGAAAAATCAGTTGAGGAAGTGGTAACACTTGGGCCAACAGCGCAGGCCACACTAGTAACAATAATAATAATAAAACTGTTTGAAAAATTACTAATAATATCCGAGTGAGATAATCTTGTTAGTGTCCCTACAAGAAGAGTGTATATCAATGTCAACACATTCCCATGGGGTAACAACAAGATGTTCATAGATATAAGCAAATCTCAAATACGAAGTGAGTTTTCCAAAAGAGGTTGGTTAAACGGCATAAGTGCCTCCACTTCCCCTAACTGGTGTGTTCAAGCCAGTTATCAGACATGACTGATGTACAACAAGGTTGGGCCTACAGATTATGGGGCACAAAAAAAAGAGGGTGAGTTATGACTTTGAGCGAACCAGGTACCAAGAACATGCAAAAAAAGTATTGTGTTAGGGAGGTACTACAAAAATGTGGGTTTGCAACATGATGCCTGATATAAGGGGGAGCTCTCATTCCGTAGCTACAAAAATGTGAGAAGGCAACAGAATGTGTGATATAACTAGGCAGCTCTCATCCAAAGGTGCACTGCTACTTTAAACAAGCAATTCATGGTCGCATCATGGTGAGTTCAAATGAGTCACAATGAAACTACCAAACATTTCATGAAGTTCCCAAAAAAAACATGAACTCACAGTTCACAGCAACAACGCCATTGTGAACGAACATTCTTCAAGATGTGAGACCAAATGAAAACTACATTTGTAATTCTGAAATCTCTTTCTTACAAGCTGAGCTAAGAAAGTTGATTTTTGGGATAATAAGAATTGTGACAAGCACAAAAAACTATCACAATTTTTTTTTTCTCAAAAGATGCAAATTTTGACTTGACATAAGTTTTGAACTTTTGTGTCCAATATTCATGAGTTGATTATTTTTGGAGTTTCTATGAATTGTTGCATGCATGAAAACTATGGCGATTCTTATTATTATTATTGTTGTTGTTGTTGTTTTGAATTGATTTTGGGGTGAGTTCTTTTGTGTCGAAGAATAATATTATTATTTATGACTTGATGATTTTTTTATGCATGATCTTATTATTTGTAATAGTTTTCAAGGGCCCAAAAACTACCATGACTGAAAGAAAGTTTGCTTATTAGCTTTGGAGTTTGATATTTCATGTACTTGGGTGGGTTTTGTGTGTTTTCAGTGTTTTGGTTGTTGTGGTAGTTGCTCTTGTGAAAGCAAATTGGAGAGAGAGAGAGAGAGAGAGAGAGAAGTGTGCCTACAAAGAAAACTGTATGAACTTTGCCTGTTCAAGCTTGCACACGTTTGAGAGAGAGAGAGAGAAAGGAAAAAAAAAGAAGGCTTGTGTGGTTGCAAAATTGTTGGAAAACTTGCCTTTTGAGGTCGCTCGCACACATCTGAAGAGAAGAGAGATGGAGACAAGCGGTGGTTGCAAAGTTGTGGAAGAACTTGGCAAAGAGAAGCGTAGTTGTTGCAAAGTTATTTGGAGAACTTCTTGCCTTTTGTAGGTTGCATGCATTTGTGTGCCTCTGTGTGTGTGTGTGTGTGTGTGTGTGTGTGTGTGTGAGAGAGAGAGAGAGAGAGAGAGAGAGGCGTGGTTGTTGCAAAGTGTTGGAGGAACTTTTGTCTTTTCCAAGGTTGCGCACGTTTTGAGGATCCATCCAACAACTGGTGAAGAAGAAGAGCTAAAGAATGTCTTTTCTACTTCACAGAATAAAAAGAACTGCAAAATCAACGAGGATATGATAAACGACTTATGAGCTCGAAACTTTCCCATTGCTGCATGATCATCATCTGTAGCACAATCATCATGATCCCCCCCCCCCCCCCCCCCCCGCGCGAGGCAAACAACCCTATAAAAAAAAATGTGTTAGACAACAAAAAAACAAAAAAAAAAAAAA
>Ga0116231_10001439_pt1 | contig 48604 bp, 43 predicted proteins | sample S1TSphgellanicum_2_FD_89695 | JGI IMG/M metagenome (GOLD analysis project Ga0116231, IMG submission 89695) | Host-associated microbial communities from peat moss isolated from Minnesota, USA - S1T2_Fd - Sphagnum magellanicum MG | ecosystem: Host-associated > Plants > Peat moss > Unclassified...
CCTAAAGAACCTAACCTTGCATTTAAAAATAGTTTTCATGGTTTTGGTTTCGAATCTAAGGAAAGATCAATTCCATGGTTTAGTTTTTGTGTTAGTTCCAACAAAAAGTACCAACTCAAGTTTACTCCTCGAATTCAACATTACAAAACCAAGCATCACATTGGTACATACCTAATATTGAAACTCATATAAAACTAGTACAAGCCTAGTATAGATATAAGGTTCATATTGCTTCAACTCATACTAGACCAATAGACTTCATGCTACCAATTTTGATAAGAGTGTTGATACCAAACACATGCCTATATACTAAACATGAACACTAATTTTTGCTAGTATTGGTTGGGGTCAGGTTTTCAACATGGGTTTGCATTAGGGTCTGAGTACCTAGTTCAATGAATCCTAGTGAGGAAAACATAAAAGTCCAATAAAAACCAATGGCCAAAACCATCACACCGCAAACAAAATGGAAGATTTTGATAAGCCTTCATCCTGTCATGACCTAAACAAATTTGGGATGTACATTGATCAAAGTGTACATAGTTGACTTATTAACTATTTGCAAAATTAAATCTCCCACATGCAATATAAAACACAATGGACATTGTGTTTGAAAAATGAATACAAGCTTGTTGGGAACAAGCAAAGAGAACATGCTTTTAAAAACATCTAGAATTTTTTAACCCTGTCCATATATACACACACAATATTGTTAATGTATTAATATTTAGAGGTTCTTGAATAGGTTTGTGCTTAGGTGTGAAGAAAGAATTGTTATGGATGATGAAATTGTTCAATTTGGTGGTCTGAATTTTGTTTCATAGTTATCTTGAGTGAACTAATCATTCATGTGTAATAGTTATTTACACACAATGATCTTCCTCTGCACTTTGTTTCACCAAACAAATATTAGCATACATGGTCATGTGCAACTTATTCTCATGAAATGGCACCAGCTAATAACCTAGCATCCATAAAATGACTATTCCAGGCATGCATGTTCCAACCACATAGCCTAAAGGGTGCTTATATGAATCTCCAAACAACTTTCTAAAATTTTGGCCTTCCAATAATTTTCAAAAATGACCAGCTATTTTGTACTTAACCATGCCATGGTATTTCAATATCAGGTGCATTTTGGTTATGCTAGGATGAACCGAAATTGACCATGATGATAGGGGAAACTCATGATCACCAACCATGACTTAAGGGTTCATTATGGGTATCAGTACATGATGTCAATAAGTCATATCGAGGCACATTAGACAGTTGCTACAGTGTACATCAAAAACCATGAATTTGTGATATTAAGTTGTTGCCACCCAAACTTAAGGTAGGTAGTCCTTGTGACAAGTAAACTTCTTTGATTTTGGCCAGAAGGGCTCCTGGATGAAAAATTATGCTTTATAAGGTTCCCTCCAGATACACTACAAAATTTCTGGCAGATCATTGCACGAAAAGAGAAATCATTCACATCACCACCAGGGTTTTTTTTTCCATTCTTCTGAAGTGAGTGGGTTGGTGAATCTTCCAGAAGAAATCTTAGCCAAATTTGGCTACAAGTCAGAGAGGAGTCAGAACACTAGAAAATATTAGGATTCCTTGTAATGTGTTTGGTGGCATGCTGAAACTTGTTATCTAAATACGGTGATTCCAATTGTGTTTTTTTTTTCAAAATATGGCAACTTTGAAGGATTCGCACTGCCATTTTTTTTTGTTCACCAAGTGACGAAATTTTGCTTAAAAAAAGCGCTGACCAGCATGGGCGAACATATGTGAATACTTCTTCCTTTCATGTCTTTTTTATACAATTTACTATATTAGGGTTCATATTCTAAAATTATTTTCACTTAATTCATCAACCACAAATAGTAAAAAAAATGTGAAAACAATTAAAAAGGTAAACCCATATTCCATTCAGTGTTTTTTTTTAAAATTCACGTTGTAGATTGGTTGGTGACCATTGAAAAGAGGGATTAGCCAAATTTGGCTATAGGTTAGAGAGGAACGTAGAAAAGTATAAGAATCCAACTACATTTTGGCGACATGCTAGAACATTTTGTCTAAAATATGGCAATATAGGCCCTTTTTTTTTTTTTTTAAAGCCTTTATACCATTTGCAACCATTTTTTCTTTATCATCGGGATGCAATTGCCCCAAAAAACATTGATCCCATAATATCGATCTCATTTTTTTTTTAATTGTTACATTTTGGTTTGCACAATTGATGAAAAAAATCATTGAATGATAGAGTTGGACTATTTGTATGAACACATCAAGCCTGACAAACCTTAATTTCCACTTTGCTATTTGAAAGTGTTACCATATTCACATTATGTTCCATGAAACATGAACTTCAAAGCACAATGTTAAGAATGAAGAGCATATATACCTAAATAGCTCATTGCATAACCACAAGCTACTTTGGAAGCTTAGGAACTTTCTAAATGAGTGTAAGGAATGTGAAATAAACATTCATAAATTGGAACAAGATCATTGTGAAAATTCAAAACATTACATTGCAAATGTAATGGAAGACACACATGCATTAGAAGGAATTATGTCCTTTGTAACCAATAAATTTATGGGTACAAATTCTAAATGACTATATGTATGACTTTAGTCATAAACTATTATTTTGAATCTTATGTGCAAAAAGTCATAGTCATGTATTAGTGTGGTATGTGACTAATAAATGATAAAGTGGTAACAAGATGGAAGGTGTCAGCTTTCATCATTTTTATTTCATCTATATGGCAACCATGATTGATGACAATGTGACATGGACATCCAATTATCATTACAATGATTAAAAAATGATTACAAGTCATTTGATATAAATATAGACAACCCTACCCCCCCACCTACCTATGTACCTACCTATTTGTCTACCCACCCACCCAACTATTAGCCGATTTACTTATTTACCTATCATCAACTAAGTTGCAACATCCTATCTATCATCCTAGGTACCACTATCAACCTACCTACTTACTAGTTTTAGGTGACTAAAGGACTTTTAATTGCAAAATGTCGTTTATAACTAAAAAATAATCATAAACACCAATCGTAAATTTGATTTTTTCTTCTAATGAAACCACTCATTATGGTGTTCTATGTGGACAATCTTTTAATTATAGAAAACCACACCAAAAATATTCATTGATTGAAAAATCAACTATTTTCCTAATTTGAAATGACTGAGTTATTTTTAAGTGTAGGGTTTTTGTTTTTATCAACATGCATATTTATGTGCCAACATGCATATGTTGCAAACATTCTTGACAAATTTCAAATGAATGATTATAACCTAGTGGCCATAGCCCTTTCAAAGAATGCCAAGTTTGGAAAGGATGAACAAGGGGAGGATGTTAATTTGACCTTGTGCGACCGAATTATCAACAAGTTGATTTGCATCACCAATAGTCATTTTGATCTCATGTACAACATAGTGGGGATATTTAATAGATACATGAACATGCCCAAAAATACATATTTGGTGAGGGTCATCATATTTTGAAATATCTTAAAGGTATTCATGATTACGATATACTTTATCAATATTGGGATGAAAATGAATTTGAAGGGTTTACCAATGCAAACTAGGTTGGTGATAATGATGAAAAGAAGTCTATCTTTTGCTATTTATTCAAGCTTGGAAGGAGCCCCATAATTTGGAGTTTAAAAAAACAACTAATTGTTGAATTCAATTCAACTGAAGTAAAATATCAAGCAACATTTGAAGGTGTTTAAGAGACAATGTGGCTAAGAGTGTTCCTTATGCAATTTAGTGTGTTTCAACCAAGTAGTTCAATATATGTTGACAACCAAAGTTGTATGAAGATTGCAAAACACTTGATCTATCACATGTTTGCACCAAACATATTGAAGTGCATTTACCATTACATTACAAAAAAATTATTTCAAGAAAGATTAAATTAAATTATGTGGCCACAAATGATCAAATAATTGACATTTTAACAAAAAATTTAAGCCAAAATATTTTTTTGTATTTTAGGAAAAAACTAGGAGTTCAAAACCTCTCTAAACTTAAGTAGGTGCCATATGGATAGGAGAATTAATGAAACTACCTCCTATCCAATGAAGGAGAATCACAAGGCTACCATTAAGACATGCATGTGTTCACCAATATTCTACCAAGGTTCGAGTAGGATCAAAAAATATTTATGAAAGTAAAGGAGGGTGTTAGTATTTTATTCTCAAGAATTCATTTGAAAGATCTTATTTTAGGTCGTACATGCAATTAAGGTAACCACATGAATATTTGTTAATCAACTTTTGGTTTCTAGGACTATTGGTTATATATAGATTAGTGTATGTTTGTTGGCTCTACCCATAGGGAAGAGACTATGCATCTGTGTAGGATTTGGACTTGGGGATAAAATTTTGGCTCACTCATTGGCCAATGTGGAGATGACAAATGTTCACAAAATAAAAATTTCACATGAATGTAATTTTCCATGTTTGGGTGGATGTAACCTTAAATACATTAGGTTTTCAAGTAATTGAACATTGTAGGTTTTGATAACCATCATAGAAGTTGAAAGGATTTTCTTCTTCAACCAAGCTCTTTGCTATTGGAATTACAACTTTAGTTGGATTCATCATCCAAAGATGATTTTGTTGTTGATCTTCCTACTCCACCATTATTATGTCATGCATGGTCTTCTTCTATCCACTCCACCTTCACCTTTGTCCTCTCCAAGATCCTTTCTTTTGTTTGGCTTTTTGGAGCTACAAAAGTCTGCAACAACTTGGAAAAACTTTCAAAGAATCTAGGTTGTGCATTTGTAGTCTTCCTCCTCCTAAGCTTAGCCTGGACAAGAGCCACAACCCTAGCTTCATATGTTTGTGATATGTATCTCTTTGGATTCAAGCTCTTTGTGCAAAGAAAGAGGAGATATTGCATATGTTATGACTATCAAATCTCATTCATTGTTGTGAAAGAATTTGGTCCTATTCATGTTTTTTGCATGATAATTCCTTCCTTTTATCCATGTTAGGTTACTGCTACCTAATGCATCTTTAGTTTTCTTTTGGTTTGGTGTTGTACTATTATTGTTAATCTAATGAGATGTTGGTTGGTATAAAATTGTTGTGGATTCAAATAGGATTTACTCTTTTATTATTGTGCATCTAATGATTCGACCCTATCCATAGTTGTTTCAAAACAACAACAATTTCCAAGGATAATCCACTGATTGTTTTTCCAATAACTTGAATTCACAATTTATACACAGAAAATGGTATTTCTCAATTCATAACATGGCTTCAACAGCACTAACTAAGTACAATCTCACTACTACTACAATTGAAGTTATTTCATGATCTAAGTTCATTAATGGGTATGTGCAAGGTTTGTTTTTGTTCCAAGCATAAAAAACATAAAATTGTGTGTCGCAACCCTAGCTTTGGGCTCGCGACCAAAGCAAATGGGTTGCAAGGTTGCGGGCCAAAGGGAAGGAAGCCCGAGAGTCAAGGCAAAGGCATTGCAAGGGTGCGAGCCAAAAGGAAGCTGAAAAGTCACATCACATACTCCCGGGAGTGTAAGAGTGTGAGGGAGTGTGAAGGAGTGAACACTCACACTCCCAAAGCAACTCCCACTTTGGGAGATGGAGTCCCGGTGGACTCCCGAAACTTCAGAGAGCAATTGCAGGGGTCAAAACTCAATTTCTTGTGGCGTTCTTTACATCATTGGAAAGCTCTTAGAACGTAGATGTCTAAAATGGGCTCGCATTGCTCATTTGGACATCTAGAACGTAAGTTATGGCTAGAAGAAGGGTCAGGAGTCAAATTGCCAATTTGACTCCCGATCACAAAAAGTCGTGAATCGACCCGATTTACCTAGCTGCAGGGGGGCGTGCCACATATCGTTGGAAAGCTCTCGACAAGATATACAACTTTGCTTCAGACCGCATCGCGATCCGAGGTCTGCTCGCAAAGTTATGGGGCTCCAAAGTCGCGGGAATCCCAGTTGGCGGGATTTCGGGACTCCCATTCAGGAGTCCCGGGAGAGAAAAGCCATTTGGATGTAGGCCGGCCAGCCACAGAGTATACCATAAAGGGGAAGGTGGTGGCTTCCCCCAAGTCCAGGCCGTGGTGAGTCTTGTGTGTCCGTGTTGCTCGTGGTTCGTCCTAGCACCAAGGGTGTTCCAACTATGCACTAACCACTTTGTGTGAATTGTGTGCAAGCCCGTGTGAGTGAGTGAAGCTTGTCAACTCTTCCTAGTCCCATCCCGGAGCTCCAACGCACACCTCTACCCCTCAAAATGTTGTGAGCTAGGGAGCGTGCTCCGATTCTTCTCTCTTCCGTTGTTTTCTACTTGGGCTCACATTTGAGTCCTTTAAGGAGTTGGGAGTGCGTCATTATGTGTGGGTTTTTTCTCAAACTTGACGATGAGGAAATTAATTTGAAAAAAAACAACAAATTTGTATTCTTTGTTGATATAATTGGTTTTAGCGTTTAAGTTTTGGAAGCAAAATTTTGTTAGAATTTGGAATGGTGATGGGTTGGGGGAAGGATTTTTTTTAAATGGCTTTTTTAGGTGGAGTGAGAATTGCACCGTGGACAAAAAATGAGATTTTTAGTGCCTTCCTTCAAATGCAAAGCAAGCGACCATAAAAAGGTCTTTGTTAGAAGGCTGACAAGATTCCAATATGGTGGGGTGAAACCAACCCCTATGTATCATCATCATCATCATCATCATGCAACCATTAATTCTTTTAGTGGTGAAGGTCAAGGATTGAAGAGAGCTTGGTGTGGGAACTCCAAAATTCAATAGCAAGGTGTAGCAATGAAGGTCTTGAAAAGCTTCAAAGAAACAAATCATGTTAGAATCCCCTTTTCAACCCTAATCTTTGTGTCTTCTTACATAAATGTCTATAATATTTTTGGTAAATATCTTTGAATATGGGCAATGTAAAAGTCATGTGAATTGTGTCCTTCATTACCTTGAGGTGGAAAAATACATGTTCTTGATGATAGGTCCCAATTCCACTATTGTAGGGACTTCTATTAGCTATAGTGAAACCATATCTTATTAAAAACCCAACAACAATGATTGCTTTGAATTTTATTCGCATACATGTTCGTGGACCTCTTTGCTATGGTCATTTTGTGTTCCGCACATTTGGGGTAAGAATAATATAGGTTTTAAGGTTTATGATACATATGGTATTTTGTATGGAAAACTCAAGACATTCACATTTGTTTTGTAGGACTAAATACTACATTGAGACACCAACAGGTCAACAAATGTGGGATAGATTCCATATCACAAGTGTTTTTTGACTTGGGTTACGAGGTTCAAAATGAACTTTGGTTTCCAACTAAAAAGGTACGGGCCCTATGGTTCTCACCACCCAAGCATTTGCTTGATATGGAGGGTAGTGAAGCTAATGGGCCATTGCCACACATCTTTATATTTGAGCTCATTGTGAATGAGCTTAGCCTTGTAGCCCAAGTACTACAACTTTTTTCGAGGAAAGAAAGCAAACCTCCTTTGGATAATCACAAAGACCATCGATATGTTTTTCCTCAAGATTGAATATTGGTTGAATTTTGAGTTGTGGCTACTACATGAGATTATCCACGAATACATTAATAGTTCCACCCCACTTGCAAAACATGTTGTTGTTACCAACATCCTCAATTCACTCACATGGCCCACACTTCAATTGATTAACTAATAGACTTTTGCCAAATGAAAACCTCATGAACCCTAAATGATTTTTAGTTCTTTTTCATACTCCTAGCTATTGTGACTGAGGATTTATTTATTATATGGGCTAAATGTGAACTTGTTAAGTGTGATCTAGAGAATGTGGGTATGTTGCATGGATGTTGGTGAATGGTTACGCACTCAACCACACAACTATGTCAATGCATTGGCTAAGGTTTCTACACAAGATTGGGGAGTTAATTGAGTTCCTTCAAGAAAATGGTATTAAACTCAACAATGAAGGAGGCATTCTCAAAAGTAATTCACTCATATTACCTTCCTAAGTTGAAACACATAAATAATATTGCAACACTGGTGATCACACTATGTAGGAGATGACAACATCAATTTAACACTTTTAATTGTTTTTTTTGTGTGGGGGAGGGATGATTTGCAACTATGTGAATTCCTAGGACCTCAACTTTAAGTCAAAATGCCCACCTTTTTTTGATGGCACAACTAGGTGTATGACCCTTTTGCTGCACATTTAATCCATGCTTTGAGTTGTGCTCTATGTAGGTTACTAGTTTCTAGCAAATCTTATTCTATATGTATTTATGTCAGCAATTGTTCAAAAGTGGTCCCTATATTGTTTTGATTTTCTGTTCTTACTTTCAAGATTCTCTTGGGCTCGTTTTTGCTTGTTGGTAATGATGAAACCCTATGGCCCAACTTGGATGTGGTAGAAATTGGTTAGGCAATCATTTTTCTTTTGAAGATTTTGAATTTTGTGGTATCCAGATACATTAATCTATCATGACCCAAGCAAAATTCTGGTGTTAAAGTTCATGAAGCCTATCAACTTATATGTGCAGTAACCCATATATGAATATATTCCAACTTTACTCCAGTTTCAAAGGTTCAAAACAAATAGTAACCTTGTGGGGATGTTTGTGTGAACAATTATAGTGTTTTCTGCCCATATGCATAATGTGTTTGGATCAGACATTTCGGTTTTCAAACATTTCATTTTTCAATTTTCAGTATTCAAACATTTTAGTTTTTAGTATTCAAACACTTCAGTTTTCAGTTTTCAGTTTTTAATATTCAAACATTTCAATTTTCAGTTTTCAATATTCAAACATTTTAATTTTCAATTTTCAATATTCAAACACTTCAATTTTCAAATTCCAAACGCTTCACATAGAGATTTCAAATTTCAAATTTTTTTATTGTCATATATCCATGCCAATTTGGTTTCTATCTTCAAGTTACTTGTCATCTTGGTTCCTGGTTTGGTTGGATCTCTTTTAAAAGTTTAGTTTCAAAGTTGTATAACTTGAGGGGTTTTTTTTGTCTATTTATTGTTCTTCGATCTCTTCACACCTGATCCCACTATGCATACATTACATACATAGGTTGAAGAGACAATACTAATCACTGACCCAATTAGGAAAATTAATGAACATATATATGTGTGTATATATATATATATATATATATATATAATTTGGTTAATTTTTAATTTGAATTATTTTAAGTATCTGATTATGTGTCAAATGTAGCCCCTGCCTCCTATTTTTCAATATCCATGCAACCATTTAACGCATCTTTAATTAGTTGTAATTAGTTGTTAAATTAAGTTTAGGTTACTACTAATCTAGAATATTTTAAGGTTTAAGCACAAGTGGCAAAGAACCTTAAAAATTGTACCCTAAAGTCAATCTAGATCTAAACCTTAGTCCATTATAGACCTAGATGTAGTTGTGAATTTATATAAATGTAAACTTTGATCCATTAAATAGCTTTAGATTTAATACAAACCTAACCCTAATCTAAACCCTAATCTTGTACACCTCAACACACCTATTATGAAGGTGATGAGTTATCATGGTTGCTATATAATGTTATTTCGTTTTGTTCCTAAAACACTTTCTTCTAACATCTTATCTTGTCTTCTTTATAATTTGCAAGTTTTATAACATTTGAAGCACTTGATTTGAGCCATGTTTTTATTTTTTTTCCATTTGTTCACTTGTTTCAATTTTATTCTATGAATTGATGAAATCATTTTAAGGGTTTTTGTTTGTACTTTAGCAAACCACAGATCTGTAAGTGTTCCATAATTACATTGGATTATTTTTTTATAAAGTTTTCTGTTTTCAATTTCTTGTGTATATTACATTGCAAAATATAAGCAGATTTTCTGTTTGCCACATATTTGTAAGTGTTCCATAACTACCTTGGGTTTTTGGATCTAAAAGGTTTAGTTTTCAGTCTCGTGTATATTACAGTGTAGAATACAAGCAAATTTTCTATTTATTGTGCATATTATAGTGTGTAGTGTATAAGCAATTTGTTTTGTTTGTAATCATGTTGTTTTTGGGAAGTTTTTAAACCATGTTGTATGGCTCAACTACTACCTAGCCTAAGCAAGAAAATAACTACACTTATGAATGTTGAAATGTGCAACAGAAAATGTTTGGTCCCTATTTTGAAGGTTATATTGTAGGTATGGGTTTATAGATGTTCTTGGAAGTGGGTTTAAATATATCCATTGTGATTTAGTAGATCCAATTGGATACTTGACAATAGTTCTAACTATAAGGTCCAACTTTGTTTATACCTTTTCCCCTTGCCTAAATGTTTGGTCCTTCATACAAGTGCTTAATTTTGGGGTCACTTTCAAAAACATGTTTGAAAGAGGAGATTGGAATTTTTTATGAAGAGTTGGGGCTACTACTGTTATTGAAAAGATAAACCTTTTTCTTGTTTACTTGCACTTTGTCCCTACACATTCTATCCATGATTTCATGCAAAAGGCAAATTTGGAGTTAAGCACCATGCAATTAGTGGTCACTAGGATATATGGTTGATCTCCTAAGGCTTTTATCCTAGTGGTTACAGACAAGTTGGTCTATAATGATGCACATGCATTGTCATTTGATCTTGAGTTCTATGCGTAATACATATAGTTGGTTAAGTTGTACAATAATGGTAGCCCTACAACAATGTTGGTCAAAAACATTGGAAGCTCTTGGTTTGGTGAACAATAGTTGGTAATTAACTATGCTACCATCTTTGTGATTCCTGCTCCTGATGCTACAACTATTAAAAGGTTGACTAAAGTCCACAACAACAGGACATGAGGTTAAGATTTCACAACCAACTTTGAGGTTTGTTGAAATTTGAATCATTTGTGTGTTGAAAATTTTCTTATTTGGAAATAAAAATAATGAAATGAGTTACGGATGTTGATTCCATGGATTTTAATGTTGTGATTATAGGTTGCATGGGGACATTGATAATCCTAATTAGTGCAGCTTGCTTTGAGAACGTTTGTGAGAATCTCCCATATCTCACAAATAGAATGTTAGTTATTATTGCTAGGTTTGTACGTGTATGGCTTTTGTTCAATCTTAGCTTCACATTGCTTACAAAATCAACTAGGTTAGCAATGAGGAATTTGATTGCACATTGTGTGACCATGGATTGAGCCATTACTTGGACACAAGTTCATCAATCTTGAAGATTTCAAATCGAAACAAGTTTTTTTTCTTTGCTTATTTAAAGAAAAGAAACTTGGAAGCAAGTTTGTTTTAAGTTGTATAGCAGAGACTTGGAGGGTTACTATAGTTTAAAAATAGATAGAACTGGAAAAAGAGTAGGAATAACAAAGGAGCAAGAAAAAAATTCCAAAGGCAAAAGTGTAAAGGCAAAAGAAGAAGTTTGTAGTTCAAATTAGTATGTACAAATGATAGTTTAATTAAATGATCACACATTTTGTAATGTCACTTGTATAGTTTAATATATTGTTCTTTTTGTGGACAAGAACTTACTATACATATTTTGTATATACATAATATACTGATTTTTCAAAACCTACAACTTGAACTTGCAACTTAAACTTCAATATGTATATAAATTAGAACTTATTTTGAAGTTGTAACTTTGTTTGAATTTTCAATTTTTTGTTGATTGAATCAGAACTTGGATTCATGAACTTGTTTTGTAGATTGCAACTTGATTTGACAATTACACCTTATCATTGATAGTGAAAATTCAAAGTATTAATATTTTCAAATATCAAAATATCATGATTTTTTTGAAAAGTTGACAAAAAAATAATCTATATAATTAAAATTCTAAAGATAATATTTAAAATGTTTAGGCAACATTAAAAGAAAAAAAATTGAACTAAATTGGAAAAATATTCTCCACATAAAAATAAATAAATACATAAATTACAAAAATCGAAAATACAAAGTAAAATATTATAAAAATTATTTTCAAATAAACGATTGAAATTGATTTGACAAACATAAAATAAAAATAAAAAGTTCTTAAGATTCAAGTGAATATTTTAATAATTTGAAGCAGATTTTTAAAATTGATCTCAAAAATAAATTGTAATTGAAAAAATTAGGTGGATTAGAAAAATTAAAATGAAATTAAGTAAACTTTTAACTGATTTTTCTTTTGGAAAATTACATTGATTTCAATTCTCATTTGGTTTTATATCAATTTTCAAAGATAAATTTCACTTAGTTTTCAAAACTCAAAGTTAAAGATAATCAAATTGAAATTTGAAAATAACACATCATGAACATAAATATTAAATTAGCCAAACATGGTTTACAACAAGTTCAAAATTTTGAATATAAAATAGGACATTGTTTATTTGATTCAATAGCATATTTATTAAATTATTCAATAAGTTCAAAATTAATCCAAAAAAATAGCATGTGTTATTTTACAAAAATGTTTAACAATTGGTACACTTTTAACATTGGAATGTTGTCAATGTGAATTAAATCTAGAATTTTTGCATGATTTGCTTCACGGAAAAGTAGTGGATGAAATTATTTATACAAAAAATCTCATTACTTGCTTTGAATGGAGGATTGTGGGGCAATTTCATGGCGATATATTGGATATCAGAATATTAACAACATTTAATTCACATTTGGACAAAAATAGTTGTTGAATTATGGTTAAGGTAGGAAATGAAAATGCAAGCCATGCTTTAAAGTTATTATATGCAAACAACCATTTTGAACTTGTTATAACATGTGACCATATGATAAAAATTTCAAATATTCACACCTATGCTACATATGACACTAAATTAAAAACTCATAATATCAATAATGAAAATAATGAGGTTCAATATAAATGAAAAAGGTTTAATTGGAATTTTGAATTAAATAATTTTTTTTTAGAAATAATAAAAATACATCTTGAATGGCTACCACAAGAAATTGCACTAGCTTTTATTTTTTTAAAACCATATTTAGGTTTAAACACATCACAAACTGAATGTCGTTTTAAGCATCTTAAATGCATATCCTAGGAAGATAATGATCATAAAATTCATTTTTTTCAACAAAAAAAAAAATCCTTAAAAATATGATGAATTTTCTTCCAAGTGTTTCATTTAATTCACCATTTGTTCCACCTACTATTCAACATGTGGGATTAGAAGAAATGTCAAAAAAAATTAAAAATGACACGAATGAAATGTGACGTGAAATGTGATAATATTGTTAAAGACAATCTTACCAATTTAACAAATAATAATTCTTCTTATCCTATTTTAATTAAAGAAAAAATAAATCCAATTGAAAACATACAAAATAATAACAATATTAAAGATAATGTCGTTGGTCCTACAAGTAAAAATAATCCACATCATGTTTTGAATTAAGGAAAAAAAATAGTAATGAATTGAAAACACATGATATGCATATTATCAATAATGAAAAGATATTCAAGACATTGTTAAACATGCTTGTTATTGTTGTCAAAGATTATTTTTTTATTTCAAATTTATTTTGCATCAAAATCATATATAAAAAAACTCCATGAATACAAGACATCAAAATAAATTACTGTATTTTAATTTGTAAATCTTGTCAAAAAAAAAAAAGATCTACAAAAACCTTTAGATCTAACATTACGATATCATATTATGAATAACAAACCAAACATGAAACATGTTTTAACACTTAATAAAATAAAAGAACATATAATTACGCCTCGTTTTGCATTTGCACAAATATTTCCATTACAAGGTTATGAACAATATGGAATGTGTGGAAACATTGTGAATGTTCCAACAAATTTAAATTTAATGCAAAACATACTACCAAGAATGTCATATGATGATTCTTCAGTTGCTATATTTTTGAAAAGAAAATTAAAATACAAGTCAATATATGTTAGGTTACATTCCTCCTAACATAGTTATGAAAACATTATAAAAACTTTGTGAAACTCCATTATACGTAGATGCAAATGTTTCAATAAAACCAAATTAGCAAGGTTTGGTTGAACTTGCAAATGCAAGTGAAAAATATATGACAAAAATGATTTATGAAACTTTTGATTTTAGTCATTTTGAAACATTTGAAAAAAATATGAAAAAAGATAATATAAATACATTAGTGGAAAACATTTTAAACTTTGAACATATAATTGATGACAATCAAGATTCAATAACCATTGTTTTGGGAGAAGGATTTTGACCCCTTGGATTATTTTGTGACATTCATTCAAAAAATAATATTTTCCCAACATTAATTTTTGGTCATCCAAAACTTCTCAATGTTCATATCAAAAAATTGCACAAGCAAAACTAACAAACGTTCATAGAAAATTTGCATACCATATAATTAATATATTTTTTATAACAACTAAAATTTTAGTACATTTCATATTATCTTTTGCTTAGATTTGCATTTGAAAAGAAAAATTATTAGGTCATGTTCTCACAACTAATGATGTGTTAAATAATGTTAATTTAGATTAATGATTGAAATTTGACTTAGAATACAAAAAAATACGATGTATAAGAACATCTCCAAATTATTTAAATCATCTTTGCAAAGATGTTTTTGCAATGATTAGATAGCTAAGACCTCCAACTTTTTTTATAAGATTCACCATGGGTGTTAACAATTGGCCCATAGTAATAGAAACATTCAAAGAATTGCATGACCAACATGTTATTGAAAACGAAAATTTTAAAAATGATATCTTATTAAATGTTAGAGAATTTGTCAAAAATGATCTTATGATGTGTACGTTATTATCAACATAGGATGAATAGTTTTTGAAAACTTTTTAATGTATTATTTGGTGAAACTCAAGATTATTTTTTTGTTATTGAATTTCAAAGTGAAAGATTAGCTCATGATCATGGATTATTGTGGGTTCAAAGTGTTCTTCAATTTGGCATTTCATCAAGTGAAACAATTGAAAATTTTATTGATAAATATATAACAACTGATCAAACATTTTTTCAAATTGAAATACATAGTGCACAAATACATCAACACAAACGAACTTGTCAAAACAAGAATTGACCAATTTGTCAATTTCAATATCTTAAACTTCCAATGAAATCCACTACAAATATATTGCCATTAGATGAACATGATTGTGTTCCAAAATTTCATGAAATTACAAATAATATTTTTTTAAAAACTTGTTGATATGGGATTAGGTGTAGATATTTCTTTTGAACAATTTCTTATAGATTTAAATGTAAATGAAAAAAATTACATTTTTGCATTATGATCCACTTTTCAAAAACCAACATTATTTTTGAAACATAGAGTAAATGATATACGAACAAATGTTTTTAACATACATGCAACACCTATATGGGAAGCAAATATAGATGTGTAAAATACATTTTAGATCCATATTCTATTGTAGCTTATTGCACTTCTTATTTAACAAAAGTAAACAAATATGTTACACAAAAAATGCAATCCATGTTAAAGAAATGTAAACATGAACAATATGAAGCATTCAAACAAATCAAAAAATTAGGAAATACATTTCTAAATGCACAACAAATGTCTATTCAACAAGCAATGCACATATCATTATCGATTCCATTTTATCACTCAACAAGATCATTTCAATTCATAAATACATGTAATGAACATGAAAGAACTTTTGTGTTGTTGCCACAAAAAATCTTATGCAATTCAACCCCTACATCAACAAACATACAATGTAAATCATTAGTTTATAAATATAAAGAATGACATCATAGCTTGGAAAATATTTCTTTACAAAATTTATTATTAGTTATGACACTAAAACATGTAAAAAACATGGACATGATAAAATTATTTGTTGGATTCCATTCAATCTTCATAAGGACCCAAAAAATCATTATAAAAAATTATTACTTTTTTTCCATCATTTTTGCAAATCAAAAACTGATATAATAAATAATTATATGTATGGAAAAATGTTTACATGGAAAAAATAAATGAAATTGAAAATATAATAAACAAATTTGTATACAAATTTAATAAAAATAATAAGTATGGTGATGAATGGGATCATTTTCAAGAACAAGTAAAATATAAAAATGAATCAAATAAATGGGTGGGAAAGTCTTTTTTGGAATGAAACTATTATCAAAACAAGTGATCCACACAAAAATGTGTTGTCTACAAACATGAAAGAAGTTGAACTATATGACTAAGTGTTTGGAAACCATATGTAACCTAAAAAAAATGTTCAAAAAATAATTTGATAATGCATGTTTGTCACCAAGTTGATGAATGTGTTCCATATGAAAAAATTGCATCACAAATGAAAGAACTTATGATGCACAAAGAATTATTGTGGATAAATTTTATACAAGAAAAAAAAAATCCAACAAAACCATTATATTTTTTTAAGGAAAAGGTGCAAGAATAGGAAAAATGTATACATTAATTTTCATCATATAAAACATGTTACAATATTATAGAATAGAAATTACAAATGTCAACCCTTTAAAACCAAAAGTGATGAAATTAACATACACAAGATTTTTTTTAAAATATTACAATAATACATTTTGCACTTACAATACCATTAAATCAATTTTTAATGAACTCAAAGCATTAAATGATGAAAAACATGGCACGTTAATAAAACCACATGATCAACTTCAATTAATAGTGATAGATGATTTTTTTTTAATAGATAATAAAATTTTAACATTTATTCATTGTAGATTACGTGTAATTAAACAAGTTCATAATCAATTCATGGGTGGTCTTGATATTATAATGACAGGAAACCTTTACCAAGCTGCACTAGTTCGAGATTCATGGATTTTCAAATCTAAAACCAAACCTTTGGCATGAAAATATAAAATGTTACGAAGTAAAACAAATAATGAAATAAAATGATATAAATTTCATTAACATTTTGAATAGGTTTTAAATAGCATCACAAACATTTGAAAACATTAATTTCATAAATAAAATTGTTTTAAAACACCACCTATGAACAACACCTTACCATATTTGTTTTACACAAATGATAAAATAACAACACATAACAGCAATGCATTTCATACAAAACCTAGTCAAACATTTAGATTATTAACTCAAGATATCCATTCTAACACATGTCCTTCTCATTTCAAATTATCAACTATTCCAAGTCAAACAAACAGTCTCCATCATGAATTGTTGCTTAAAAAAACATGTTAGTAGAATTATGTGTAAGAAATTATGACACATTAGATGGTCTTATAAATGGTGCAGATGGAACATTCAAAGATTTCACACAAACTTCTTCAAAATCATTTATATGGATAGAATTTTATAATTCCAAAATTGGAAACAAAATGAAAAACAAAAATTTGCACATTTATGAACAATTCCTTATAATCACTACAGAATGGACACCTATTGAAAAGAAAACTACATAAATACAAATGGGTAACAACCCTTCCCACATTATCACAAGAATTCAATTCCCTATACAATTAGTAGTGGCACGTACCATACACTATGCACAAGGTTTCAAACTTGATCATTTAGCATTTGGTCTAACAAGTGTAACAAAACATGGTTTAACATATACATCATTATCTCATATTCACTCTAAAAAACATTTATATTTGCGTTCCCCATTAACTAACAAAACTTTCCAAGTAGATACACTTGTTCAAGAAGAAATGCATCGATTTAGAACAACTACACAATATGAATTAACACTTATTTCTCTCAAATTTTATCACACAAAATTTGTAATCATAGAATCCTTAAACACTCGTTCTTTAACATTACATTTCCAAAACATTCTTGCAAATCAAAATTTATCAGCATCTCACATACTTTGTTTTTAAAAAATGAAAATACAAAATATTCACACAAACCTAGAAGCATACAACGTTATATCACAAAAAATTAACATTTTATCATGTTATGACCAACATGGAACAATCATGTTCTATGATAATATAATAGTTTATCACAAACAACTTCAACAACAAATTTAGGTGTTGAATTCATCACTACATCATTTAACAAAAATACATGAGAAGCTTTATATATAATCATAGTTTATAAACCCCCAAAAATGAAAATATATATATTTTAATTCAATTTGGAAACCATATTAGAGACATGCCTAAAGATTACCCAATTATTTTAATTGGAGATTTCAATATAGACATGCTAAAAATAACACCTCAATCAACAACATTTCAAGACCTAATGTACAAATACAAATTGAAGTTTTTTTTTTGGAAAACACAACCATTAATAATACACAAATAGACCATATTTGGACTAATGCACCAACACAACAATGTCATTTAGGAATAACACAAGCCTATTGGATAGACCATAAACTTGTATACTTCACATTTAAATTATTGTATTATGTTCCCCAATTTATTTTACCATAAATACATTACATATCAAATATATACCATCTATGTCTATCAAACAAAATCCATCAATTGCCATTTAAATTAAAATCAAATTGTGAATAAATTTATAGTCTCAAAATAATAATTGAGTATTAAAATTGTGAATCAAAAGAATTATTACAATACAATATAATACAACAATTCAAATAAACAAACACAAATAACAACAACAAATTCATCTTTAAGTTACATACCTAGTTAATTACTCACATACTTATTTCAAAAAAATTGAATAAAATAAACAAACAACACAAATATACATACGTGCATACGTACCTATTTACACATAAATCTATTTAAATATATATATTATTAAACAGGCAGGGCATACCTGTCATGATGCCTTGTTTTCTAAAGCCTTGGGTGAACAAAAATACTAACACATGAGAGAGAAAGAGAAGAGACCTGACCACGATAGTATTGCTATGTATCATAGAAGAGCTCATCTCTTTTAAATGTGATTGTCACAGCTTATTAATTAGGATACACAAGAGATGTGCACTGCAAATGTGCCAGAATAATAACCATTTGCTTTTGTGGGCAGACTCAATAGTTGCAGCCATCTGTATGAAAGATGCAGCAGTTGCTTGGATGCACATAGGAAAATTTACCTCTAAGATGATGGTGATCTTTAAGATCAAATTTCTGCCACAAAGGGACCGAATTTTATGAATTCTGTTCTCATCCTCATCCTAGTTTCCCAAACAATTCCATCCAGCATTGTAACTCAACTAGGAACTGATTTGTGAGCTCCAACTAAGGTAGAACCTCCCATCACCAAACACATACCTATCACTGAACACTTTCCGATATTCTTGGTCCTTCCTTAACCAAATTGAGCAATTTTTGTGTCATTTGATGTGTGAACTGGAGTGCTACAAATGTTCTTTGAGCATTAGAAGTAAAGGACCAACACAAGAAAACAATAAGTGATAGCTTCCTTCAGAATTCTTGAAATAATAGCTCTTAACCCCTCAAGTTCTAGCCCCTAATTCCTCATTTTTGGTCTGTTTTCTATGACTTAAAACCTCATATCTTCCTCATTTTCAATCCATTTTGAATGATTTAAAACCTGACGGGTGCGCCAACTAGGCCTCTACAAAACTTCTTTGTATTCCAGAGGCTAAGATGCAACAAATCAAAGATTTTAAGCTTGAAATCATATTCTGTTTTAATTCACCCATCACCAAACACTGAACCCTTTACACCAAACAGCCCACATCTTCCTGATTTTTTTACAGAATTGAGCAATTTTTGTGAGTTTGGAAGTGCTAGGTGAAAGGCTACAAATGTTCTTTGAGGTTCAAAAGCAGAGGAACAATGTGTGAGGATTTGACCTCCTTTAAGTTCTGAAGTGTTCACTCACCAGCCTGTCTACCCTAGAGACCTAGCTTTGCTCTCTAGGTTGTTTTTTTAAATTATAAATCCATTTTAATATCCAAATTACCTAACCATGTCAAATGTTTCATCATCTCTCAGATTTTGTTTGAGGTTTTCATTTCCAAACCAGCCTCCAGAAATGTCATTATCCCGATTAAGCCTGCCACACTTGAACATGATGATATGCACAATCTGCCATTGCTCTGATGTGTTCTAGCATGTGAATGGACACTCAGTAATAGCAAGCTCATAAATGCCCATCTGTGCAAATCCCAGGACAAAGAATCACCTTTGGAACCTTTTTTCTGAGCATGTTTTATGTGAAAAGCACTTTCTGCCAAGATTAAAAATTTGCTGGACTCAAACAGAAGTGCCTTTCTCGTGCCAGTCCCAGGACAAGAATTGTACCTTTGGGAAACACAACTGGAGATCACTAGTTGAGTGAAAAGTGCACTGCCATGCTAGTATACTTGGCTTCTGCACTGCTAACTCACCTTCCACAACTGTGACCTTCAAGATCTAAACCCATGGCCTAGACATTATAGGGCCCTGAATCCTGCGAACATTACCCCAGACCACATGACTTTGGTTAATCAACAGAGTTCAAAGGAGCATAAACATATGACTATAACCAAGAAAATAACTGTCTGGCTCCCCCCCCTTCTCAGGGATTTGCTTGAAACATGGCAATAGACAAGCAAATAATGGTAGCACAGATGGGCACAGGATTCTACAAATATAAAAGGCCAGTCAATAATAAACCCCAGTTTTTTTCATCAACAAAGGAGCTAACACAGAGGGAAAAAATCCACACTGCATCTGGTTTTGATGTGCCCCAAAGGCTGAAAAACTTTTGCACCCAGAAGCCATTTTGTCTTTACACTAGAGCAAAGGATTGGACACATATGCAACAATATTTTCTAGCAAGTGGTCATATACCAACTTGTAACCTTATAAGCGTTTGATGAGAAAATTCTTACTGTCTTCTCCTAGTCTGCTTTGCTTGCAGTGATTGCAGGTTTGCTTGCTGTCATTGTGATTGAGAGATAGAAATTCCAGAATATCGAGCATGATGACATGAATGCCACTCGTGCTTGTAATGGAACCAATCTGCATATGCCCAGCCAGTCTCAGGTGTTTAGAATCACTCTTCCCTAACTTCCTTACCTCTCTTCCAGACTTTCATTTGCTCAAACCTATCTCCTTATGTATTGGTTGCCACACATGCTTAAGAACTGAGATAGTGTTGGGAGAATTGTGGTATAGCAACATGGCTTGAAAAAGAGGAAGCACACTGCAGAATCTTACCCAAAGTTGAGAATACTTGCTGGAAACCAAAATTTCCAACCTACTCAACATCAACACACAAGAATGTCAGAAATTGTCCTCAAGTAAAGAAAAGTATGACTTGGAAACTCCCACCCTAGCCTTGTTTGAAATTAAGTCAGAAATGAATGCAAATTTGATCAACATCTGTTTTGCACAATCCTTGATACTGACCCCACAATCCTCAATTACGCAAGACAAGTTTGAGCAGTTCATGCACACCATCAATGAGTGTGGGGAGAGCGCGAGTGCGGTACATCTCCGGAAGATGCTCTAGGCGGCCTTGCCATAGACTATTCCATGCAAACACCAATGCAATCACACAAGGCCCCAAGACCACTTGGTTTGCCACCACCTGAACTCATTTCCCCAGACAAACACTCTCAGGCCACAGACTTCATAGAAATATTTTTGCACATTCCCTCATCTCAGAAGTGATCAGTTTTGCCACTGATACCCAATTATGATTTGCACTGAAAGAGGGTTGTAAGATACTGCACATTATTAGGGGAAGGAAGATCATTCGCTCAATCACAAAGAAGCATACATATATACAACTGAGCCACTATTAAATGTGGCACTTGAGCCAACAACATTCAACCTTCTGTATCATCATCCACTGCAATATTTCTCAGTATGGTCATATGGTGGTTCAAAAGAAGGGATAATAACCACCCACCTTTAGAGAGAGGTTTGTCAAATTCTTAGCCGGTAACAAGTGGTCAAGAACTTCATACCACACCTGTGAGAATGGTCCATAGAGGAGAAACCCATAACTTGCCATTCGCATGGCCCGAAGCCAATCATGGTTGAATGGGCCCACATCCTCAATTTCCTACATAACCCCATCAATTGCATTCATGAATTGCTTCAATGCAACAGGAAGAAAAAGAAATTCCAGATGCAAATTCAAGGAAAAAAAACATCTCCAATCTCAATTGTTTTGAGTAGCCAACCCTACTACTAGGGCTTATACATGGGGGTATTGCTGAAAGCATGACTTATGACACTAGAAAGACTCTGCACTGACGTTTGTTGACTCTCTCGATGGAAACTAGGTCTGGAAAATACATACATACATACATACGTAATGCAGGAATCATGATCTATGGCAGCTAAAATTCCATTGGACCATGCTGCTGCACCTGTTGCAGACGACCAGGTGGCAACTCCACCACTTCCAGAGCTGCCTGCTTCTCCAGGGCTTTCCGGCGGTTCCATCGTTCATACAGCTGCGCGATGGTGTCTCCTGTGGTCGCCAAAACACCGGCTGTCAAGGCAGCTTTCAGAGGAAACCGGGCACGTCGTGTGTTGCTGATGGAAGAAGACTCATCTCCCTGCGTCCCTCCTGCTGCATCTGCAGCTTGTGCTCTGGCTGCACCTCCGCCTGCTGGCACACGAAAGTTTCCCAGCTTCCACGGCAAGCTAGAACCCCCCATTCCTTGCCATCCTCCGCCCATCCCCATGCTTGCTTGCTTTCGTGGTTGCTCGCGTGCGTGCGTGCGTGCGTGCCTGCTGCCGCTACCAGAAGGAACACAAAATGCTCACAGCAATCGCGCTTTGCCACCCTAAAGAAAAGGAAGAAAAGAAAGGAGCACACAAAATTGCTTCTACACATACCGTACCCAGCGTTTTCTTTCGTGCGAAATTTCGCCAAAATGCGAAAAATAAAATTGAAACTAGAATATTCTAGTCGCAATTGTCTAGTTTTTTTCTAAAAAGAAATCGCCAATTTTCCAAGAAAATTAAAAACTTTTCGCGACATTTTATTAGACTCTGATTTTAGTTTGGTAGCATTTCTTTTTTTCTTTTTTGTACAGAGGTTCTACAAATCTGTCGTCATTTATTGCTAAATCCTTCTTGGAATACTATCCAAAATGAAAAATGTGAAAAAAATCACTAAACCCTTGAGCTTGCCAACTGTTTGAGCTTGATCTTCAACACAAAAGAAAAGGTCTAGCTAAATTTTATTAATGCTTGTCAAAATTGTTGAGAATCAAACTCTCAATTTGTGAAAAAAATGTTAATTGTCCCAACCATGGGTTTTATTATTCCAAATACACAGTAAATATTACGAAGTGCACTTTGCATGTTTATTCCTAGGTTTTGAAATTTTGAAATAATTAATTAAAAACTGCCTAACTTTGTTTTCTAAAATAAATAAGTATTTGAAAAAAGAAGGGCCAATTGTCAGTCATCCCCAGAACCAGTGTTTTTGTTTTTCAATTCTTTTTTATGTTGCTCAAGTGGCAATAGTCCATAAATATATTTAGTCAAATTTGGCGATGTTCAAAATATAAAAATATAAAATTTTAATTACCTTTTCTTATTGTAGGGAATGATGATGATGATGATTTTTGGCGAATTTTTTGGAGTTTTCTGGCTATTATTTTTCAAAACAAAGAGAATTTGTGATAGGATATTCTTTTTAGAAAATATTTTTCGCAAAATGGCGAAAATTTGCCACAAACATAATCACGGCACAAAATCATTGGGTTTATTATTACAATTAAATACTACAAGGTGTAACTTTGCATATTTATTCCTCAAATTCGAAATTTTGAAAAATTAAAGTATAAACTGCCTAACCTTGTTTTCCCAAAATGAATAAATATTTCACGAAGAAGTGCCAATTGTCAGTAGCAGATACGAGATACCTTTCTCTTTGAGGGAGACACAACCCTATCTCTTTCAAACTTTTCAAGTAAAAGTTGCCAATTGATAACAGTCCCCAAATGCAGCAGCTTTGTACCACGAATTTACTGAATCTGCCTGTAGAGTAGAATCGGCCACCACCGAACAATTTCCAATATTTTCCTAATTCATTGACCAAATTCAGTGATTTTTGTGGCGTCTGACCCAGAAAGTAGGACAAAAGTGGACGACTACCGTACCGCCGCGCTCGTTTCACACCAATATTAATTATTTTAGGGGTACTGTGAAAAAAAAAAAAATTCTGAGGGGGGAAGTGCGAAATGTGAAACAAACAAACTTAATTAATTTTACGGTGTAAATGTGAAAAGGCAAAACGTTCAAATATATATTATAATTATATATATATTAATTCCAAGGTGCGAGCAGCCCCCTGCGACGTGAAAAAAAACGAAAAATGATGGTAAAATAAATAGGTAAGCGACAAATGAATCAAAAACAAACAAAATACAAAGAAAACTCTGATTGCTCCTGGAATCGAACCAAGGTTGGCCAAGTCTGACCAACTGCACCAACAGCAAGCAATCTATGTGATTTACTTTTTAATTTTGGTTGTTTTTCCTTATTGTTTCTCCTTTCTAGTATTCTTCTTTCAAGTTTCCTGCTCTTTTCTCTACCTTCTGCTGCCTACGACTCGGACTCATCTGTTGCACTATCGATCCAAGTTTGATCTGGTTTGCTCGTTGTATCATAATCTGAGGGCCTGCAAAACAATCGAACATTGCGAGATCAAGTAGGAAACGAACTTGAATCATCCCAGCTATTTTCAAGCAAGTGGAGACGGATCAACCGTTCGAGCTTTGCCCAAAATCTTTTGATCGATGACAAGCAATTAGTGAATTACAAAATCTAGGAAACAAGCATGTTGACTTTTCAAATCAAACCCACTGACATACCTAGATTCGACAGTTCGAAATAATTCTGGGAAAAAAAACGGGTTAAGAGAGTTGTCAAACAATTAGAACCACTCACGATCAACCACCACATTGATCGATAGTTGGAATGATTCAGAGCAAAGATGATGAAAAGCTCACAGAATGTAGAACAGAGACACTGCTTTTTTTATCTTGCCCACCTGAAATTTAGCAAATTCTTCACACAAACTCGTCGGCCTCCCAGTCGACCCAAATCAGCCTCATCATCCAACTCCATATCCTCCAAGTTGGGGTTAGTTTCCATGTAGCCTTGCATCACTTCTTCAAACGGCAAACCTGCAAGCAGGTTGATTAACTTATAATGTTCAGAAAATAACCACATAGCCACCAGATAACCTGATACGTAACCAATTTATCCCCAGCATCTTGTCATCTCCATTGTCTGACGACAAACTAACAAGCCTAGGCTTGGATAGATAGATTACCACTTTCAGAAATGAGCTAAAATTGCAACTGAGCTGGACAAACAAATTCATTGGTGCTGAAATCATATCACTCTAGCTTCGCTTGACGCAAGTTGACAAGCTACTGTTCAAACTGAACTAAGATAGTAACTTTGCAATGCACACAATTGTTCAGAACAAATGCCCAAGGCTTGAAACTCTCTATAGCTGCAAGGAAATAATCTTACCAGACATAGTCAAATCAGCTAGATCCATGTTGCCATCAAGCCCCGCCACCACATCTTCGTCCCAGGATACATGATCTGGGGCCTCCATGTCCTTGAGGAGCTTCCGCTTGAAGCACTCTAGCATTGCCTCCCGCTGGAATGTAACATCCTGGATGTGTCCTAGTTTGCACATGGCAAACCCCTTCCTGATCAGAGCATCTTACGCCAGCACTTGCAGCCATGCACCCCTAAGGAAGCCCATGACCTCACCCCTGAGCTGAACTGCCATTGTTTGAAGCTTGACTTTGCTTGGATCAACCCCTGTTTTGATTTGCTTGGCTATCTCTGCTACTTGGAACTAATTGTAGAGCTGGTGGATTGCATGCTTAAATGGCAGTTGGAAAACTACGTCCATCACTTGCAGCTTAGAGGTACAGTTGGCTGGCACAAAGAGGAGGAGAATGTGGGGGAAATTCTCCTTCATGAACCCTCTAAACTCGGCTGAGATGTGCACTGACCAACAGTCGATCAGCTAGATCATTTGCTGCATTAGAAGATTCAACCCAAGATCAAAGCACTTCCCCTCGAAGTATGGGTGTAACACCTTCTAAACGAAGCTTCTCATGGTCTCTTGGGTAAACAAATGATTGGCACTGTGGGTGAGGTGCCACCCCTCTGAAGCGGCTATGACTGCAGCTGCATTCTTTGGTAAGACTTGCCCCGTCTTTCCCTGGAACACAACTTGAAGAGGAAGCAAGACCCCATCTGTTGCAGCGCTCCCAAGCACCGTGAATTGACACTTATCCTCCTTCCCCAAATTGAGCACTTACTTTGCCCCCTTGATTTCATACGTCTGTTTTGAGAAAGGCTTCAAATGCACTCCCGTCTGGTTAGAGTTGACCACAAGGCAGTCTAGGACTAAATGCATCGAACAGAGCGCCGCAACCCGAAATGCCATCTCCTCCCCCTGAACAACCCAGTTTTCAGGAAGCTTCCTGGCTGCCCTTATCATCCGTCACCAAGTCCAGCCAAAGTGCCTCTGAGCAAAAGTTTTGGCGAACGTTTTGGAGATGCTAAACTTGACAGGTTGACCATCCTTGTCCTTGCCAACCACCCTGTCAAATAGCTCAGGAGCCCCCATAGCGATCACACCCTGGATCGTGGTTCTGATGATTGAGCTGTCAATCTGCTGGCCAGCCAGGCACATGCCTTTGAGACAATCAATAATCTGGCTGGCTGTCTTGGGGTGATCCTTGAGAATGCCTCTAGGCTTCTCCGTGTTGTGGCACACCTGCGCGACTTTCTTTGCTGCCATTAGGCCGATCTTCTCCCACATATCATCTTTGAGAAGCCAATGCCTCGTCCCCTGATCCTTTGCATACCAACCCTTCATGGTGTTGATTGTTAGCGTGTCAAATGGGCTTCCAATTTTGCCAGGCTTCCTAATGTGTTGCAAGTGGTTGAGAGCGTCTGTGAGGGATCGTGGATGCAACGCAACAGCCTGGGCAATGAGAGGCCATAGATCGGGGTTGCCCCACCTCAAATAACTACCTCCACATCTACTTTTCTTAGTTGGGGGTTGGGTAGCTACCGGCTCTTCTACTTCTACCTCCTCAACAAGAGAGATGAACACCACGTCAAGTTGACGCTTCATCTTGGGTCTTTCTACATGCCTCTTTGCCTTTTGAGCTGCCACTCGTCGCTCCTCATCCCTAGCAAGCTTCTCAGCCTCCTCCTCCTTCCTTTTCGCCTAATACACCGCATCTCGCTTCTTTTGCTCCTCAATATCAGCAAGTGTGGCTTTCTTGAAGAAGTTGATGATCATGGCAATAGCCATGACCTACCCACTGCGCCCCCTTCAGCTACTCTTTTCTCAAGTTTCCTGAAATGTGATTCAAGTTGAAGCAAGCTTGAGCTTCTCTAATCTTTAGCTTGAGCAGAACGTGACTTCGAGTCGCTCAGGCTCACCGGAAATTTGGTTTCAATGAAAAGGCGCGAATTGCAGACCAGCATATGGCCGTCAATCCTGGACTTGCTTTTGCTGAGACTGTACAATTGTGGTTGCTCAACTGTCGGAGTCACGGCAGCTGAGCCTGGCGGCCGACTCAGCGGCCGGCGGGCCACGGCCCGCCCTAATTCTGACAGACCCATTGAAGTGTGAAATGACAGACCATTGTAATTAATTATTTGTGGGTCGATGCGAAAATGAAAATCGTCCAAAATTAAATATTTCGCACCGGGTGGTGTGAAATGAGCGCGGCGGTACGATAAAAATGTTCTTTCAAAATAGAAGTAGAGGAGCAATGCAGAAAACACAGCAAGAGGGTCAGTGATTTCCTTCAACTTTTTTGGAAAACTAGCTCTAGACCCTTTGTGGGATGAAAAGGAGTAAAATGAATACACATTGGATGAAGACTTAATGGAAAGTGTTTCACTCTGCCTAAAGCAAAAGACTACAGGAGAGTGGTTAGTTGATAAGTCCTGTTCTTTTTGTGTGGATATGGGTATGTGAAGTTCTCTTTTGCACTTTAATGGTTTCTGAAGATTTGCGATGTGTAATTGAAGTGAAAGTGATAATAGAGTTGTGGTTTTGTTTTGTGTTCTTAAATGGTTCTTGGTAATGGCAGGCTAGCAGAGATGTTTTGATAGCTGATTTTGAGAAAGGGTTGTTGACAAAGAGCATAAGAAGGCGAGTTTTTGAAAAGCTAAGCATCTTTCCTTTTGCTTTGGAACTTTTGGTGTTTTTAGTGATTTAAAACTATGGGTGCATTAATTAAGGCTTTTCAAAACTTCTCATTATTTCAGAGATGAAATGATCAAAGATTTTAAGTTTAAAATCTTAATTTGTTTTAATTCACCCATTGTGGAACATTGAACCCCCTTACACTAAACACCCCATATCTTCCCCATTCCATAAATTTTAAGCTTAAAATCTTAATCTGTTTTGATTCACCCATTGTGGAACAGTGAACCCCTTTACACTAAACAACCCATGTCTTCCCCCATTCCTTTATGGAATTGAGCTTCAAATCTTAATCTATTTTATTTCACCCATCCCTGGACACTGAACCCCTTACACCAAACACCCCTTATGTTCTCCATTCCTTTATCAAATTGAGCAATTTTTGAGACACTTGAACTGCTACAAATGGTCTTTGAGCTAAATGAAAAGTATGTGTGGATTCCACCTCCTTTGAGTTCTAAATGAGTTTTAAAGTGCTCACTCCCCAGCCTATCTACCATAAAAGTGGAGACCTTTGTTATTATATCTCCAAGGGCAATCCAAACCAATCAACTTTTGGACAAATCAACTTGGTATATAAGTATCCAACAGGTTATACTGGGGGTTTTTAGTCCAGGATGAACACAGTAACAAACAGTTTTGGAAATAGGAATTTCATGCAGCCATGAGAGCTCAGGGGAGTTTTGTTTTTGTCTTTTCTGTTCCAATGTGTTCCCATCAGGTTGGCAAGATGTTGCCATAGTTCTCGATGTGCTCCCTAAGACATTGCCATGGTCACAACCCTCTAGGTAACATCCCTCTAATATAGATGTTCTAAGGGATAAGTTTGGAATTCCTGAGGCCCATTATATATTCATATATTCAGTGATGGCCCATTAGGGAGGCCCAGCTAAGTGACAGTCTGCAAGTTGGGTCAGCATTCTCGGTGTCTAGTTGTGTGCATTCAACAGAGCACTTGAATCCTAAGAAGAATAAGGTGAAGGGCAGAATATATCCTGAGTGACAATTCCATATATATGAAGACATAACAAGCACATGAAACTCCCTTTTCCACCCCCCAGGCAAGGAATTTGGATTCTGCTAATCGGAAGTTCCTTAAGGTTCATCTTGATTGGTACCCAACAAGATTGCAACGTCAGAAAGAATTTGTGATGAGAAATGGATCCCAAATCTGAAAGTGCATCTCCAGACACTACACAAAAAAGACAGACCCTGATTGACAACAATCACCTCAGTTATATCCATGAGAATATGCAATTCAATCTCAAAACTTGTGGAGCTTTGTTTCAATAAAGTTTCCTTAGCAAAGCATCTCGTGGGAAAGCCTCGATGTTGAGGGATCCCTTGCAAGAAAGACAAATAGAACAAACACTGCATACCAAGTATCTGTGAAGTGACCAAGACCTCCTAATACAAGCTTAAGCCTTGTCTGTCTTGGCAGCAGCAGTTGCAGCTTGACCACGCAGACGACCTGTGCGACGAGCAGCAATAAGACCAACCTTCTTTCCAGGAGGTGCATCCCGCCGAACCGTGCTGGCATGTCCAATATGCTGATGGTTTCCTCCTCCGTGGGGATGTTCTACAGGATTCATGGCCACACCACGCACCTTAGGCCAGCTATTTCTTTTCACTTTGTACTTGTGGTAAGCATTTCCTGCCTTCAACATTGGCTTCTCTGTTCGTCCCCCTCCTGCCACTTGTCCAATCATGGCTCGACATCCACTTGGGACTATCTTCTTTGATCCTGATGGCAACTTGATACTGTCACAGCAAATGCAAACACTCCAATTGTCAGTGTGATCTCACATTACGAGAGGACACATGTGCTCTAAATTTCACCACCATCTCCCTACATACTGTAGAGAGCACTGATTCAGACCAATTCTACACCAGATCCTCCCTCCCTTGAAGAATAAAACTTCATTCTCAGCCTGATGCAGTCTGAAGTGCCACAAAACCCTAGTTCGTTCAGCTTCCTGAACTTATATCCGCATGAGTTCAGACTAGCCTCGGACGAAGGAAAAGTGGCACAATTCTCATACTTCGTTTTGTAATAGGGAAGAGGGTCAATAGGGGCTTTGCTTACCGGGTGGTGCCATTGTCAGGGTTATGGGAGACTACAATGGCATAGTCCCCAGAAGCTCTGGCGAAGGCCCCACGATCACCCATACGATGCTCAACATTGCAAACCACGGCTCCTTCAGGCACGGACCTGAGCGGCAGCACGTTGCCAATGGACAGAGTCGCCTTCTTCCCGCAGTAAACAAACTGGCCGGAGTACATACCTTCCGCGGCGATGAAGCGCTCCTTCTGATGTTTGAAGCGGAAGGGGTGACGGAAGGTGACCTTCAACAGCGGCGCTCCCCTGCCGGAATCGTGCACCACATCCGACACCACACCCTTAATGTACCCATTCCTTTCCGCGTAATCCAGTGATCTAAACCGCGCCGGTCCCTTCCTCCTATGGGTGTGCGATGTAAAAATGGATCCAGCTCCCTTCCTCTGGGCTCTAATCACCCGTCCCATGGTGCAGCAGCAGCAGATAAAAACCGCTGCAAACGCGAGAGAGAAACACACACAAACCCCGAGCGCGAAGACGCAAACTGGAAAGAGGGAAAAGAAAACCACAGCCGCCTCCTCTCAAGCCCTAAACTGACATACGATGAAGACGACGGTGTACATACTAATTCAAGTACAAAAATATGGTTAACTAATACGGTGGTAATTAAGAAAGCTCTAAAATCGTTGAGGGCTTTAGAAAAAGACCCGAATCGTGTGGTTGATCGGGTTTTCACTTCTAAAATAAAATGCCACCGTTTTATACGACGAGACTGCGCTCTATATACGGTGGCTGAATCGGAATCTAGCGCAAGTTCTCACTTCTAACCCTAACCCTAAACTACGACCTAACCCTAAGTCACGAGCGCTGCACGGCTTGCGGATGAAGTGCGACATGGTTTGTTTGTATTCGCACTGAGCTCGTCGGTTCGGAGCAGCAGTGGGGCGATGGCGGCGGCGACGGGGTCTCGTTTGTATCGTCTTCGTGCATCTGTAGTGCCATCACTAGCTGCGTTGTCTTCACGTGCTTTAGACCCTTTCGTTTTTTTCCCAGTTCCTGTTTCTCATGACCACAAAGACCCGGGGTTTCTTTCGCCGCAGTTGACGAGGCCTGCGTGTACTTCCTCGAGGCTGGATTCTTCTTCTTGTGTGATGGATCATCTTAGGTACGGTGGCGCTTGTGAACTAGATGGATGGCACTTGGGACTTGGATCCAGCTATGGTGTCCGAGGGTTTGCCAAGGCCAAGAAGATCAAAGCTCGTAAGTTATGGCTGACTCTTATCTTGTTCACCGCTTGGTTGATGTCCGCTTCTCCCCACCCCCCGCTCTCTTTTCATGTTTGGCTCTTTGTAGAATCTGTGTTCTTTCTATATATGTCGCCAGGAGAACAAGGATAATCCTTCACAAAACTGACCTCGAGACAAAGATAATTTTCACAAGCCCATAACTGATTACCACCCATGATCTGATGTCCCCTACCCGAGGAAACCATGTGAACAAAGTAACCTGAGAAGAATAGGAGCTGCAAACATGAACAGCTCTTACAGAGTTGTAGTAAGGCATAAACCCTTGAAATATCCTTTTGAAAATGCACTATTGCAAGAGTGGCCTCTATAAATCTGGAAAAGGTTTCCTTGAAATATTGTCTGCAAATTTGACAATCGCCCGTCCCCAGCTGACAATGTCCATATCCAGGTTTTAGATCCTGGAGGTGAGAGATTGTCAAGAATGTGAATAATGTTTCTAGAAGACTTTCTTTCAAATATAGAAGCCATTTTTGCAACAGGAGTGGGTTTTCACAAGGGTTTTTCAAGGGCTTATGCCCTGCTGAGATGTGTTATCTGTTCAAACTGGTTCTTAAGATGCCCTTGGAATAGTGTTGCTGCTGGGAGATCTCCCAGAACTCTCCTCTGTTCTTTTGCTAGATGGGGATCACAAGTGTGCATGTTTCACCTATCTTCACAAACTACTTTGATGGTCTGAACTACCACAATTCCCTTTCAAAACCGTAGTTGCTGAAGCATGCAGGTCTTGAAGGGCTATGATGTTTTTCTTGCTTGAGAAATGTGTTTCAAACAGTATTGCAGAGAGTGTTCAGAGTCTGACTTTCTCCTGGGTTTTGGTTACAGGAAGTGACTATGACAGGGATGAAGCTCTTGAGAGTGTTGTTCCATCTGCAAAAGAGACAGCAACACAGCTAATGGAAGCAGCTATGGATGCCCTTGCCAAAGATCTAGCTAAGCTACGCACTGGAAGAGCTTCTCCAGGTACATTGCAAAATCCTCACAGTGTGGCATTGACTCCCTCTTACTCATCTGCTTCCTTGAATTATTGGGCTTGAAGGTGTCACTCAGTATGACTGCCACCTGTGGACAGATCATGTTTTGTAATTGATTTTTAGTTACTGTTTGTTGCAGGAATGTTGGATCATGTGACAGTTGAATCTCATGGTGTTCGTGTACCTTTGCCTCATGTAGCAGCTGTGTCAATGCCCAACTTAGAAACTTTGACTGTGATGCCATATGATCCGTCCGTGAGCCTTCCTCTCCCCAATTCTTTAGGATCCTTGTGTTAAGATGTTGTCAGTTGAAGTTTGTTTTTTGCTTGATGTTTTTCCTGGTCTTCACTCATCTTTTCAATGCTGCAGCATTTGATACTCCTGGGTTGTTGTTTTTTTCAGACTGTAAAAGAAGTGGAGAAAGCCATTCTGGGATCACCACTTCGATTAAATCCAATTCTGGAAGGCCAAGTTTTGAAAGTCCCTATCCCCAAGTATGTTTTTGGCCCATTGTGGGTTTCTGTACTTATTTACAAGTTATTTCATTTTCTCTGTCTGGGTGAGCAGTCTCTCCTGAATGTAAGATTACCCACTTGGAGTTTAGGTATGGTAGTGGTTGATGTTGCAGTACAATGCATTGCTTGTGGGATTAAATATTAGCATATCTTTTGTTTGGCATTGGTTCTCTACTGTTTCAACTTTAAAACTGACAAGTCTGTGACTGAAAAGTTCTTCTGCAGGTCCTCTCAAGCCTTATGTGACTTCATATTGTTATGTAAAAATTTTCTTAGCAAGGACATTTCATGCCAGGTGCCATAACTGAAGGAGTGGTGGGTTGTAATTTTCTATGTATAAAGAAGGTGCTGACAATGTTAAAAATTGTTGTTTGTGCATTGATTGTTTGGGATTTACTGGTGAACCAGGCTCACTAAGGAGCATTGTGAGGTATGACTTGCCTATCCAGCTATGAACTCCCATGAATCAGAGTCTATTGAGTTTTATACACAGATTTTGAGTCTTTTTTTCCATTTAATCTTCAATTTGTTAATTGATGGATTGTGGTGTTGACAGAGTATGTGCAAGCTTGTTGGGAAGGCAGGAGAGACAGCCAAACTCAGTGTTCGGAGAGCACGGAAAGATGTATGTCATCTTTCCTAAGCTAGATCATTTCTCTATCTATTTCTCCAATATATGTGGCTATTTATGATGTGTCATTTTCTTTGTTGGGTCATTTTCAAACTCTAGAAAGAAGATGTTGCAGACCAATCTAGCAAGGTAGATTTTACACAACAATATTACTGAAGGATATGACAGGAATGGGATACTTGTATGTAAGCATCTGAGAGATAGTGATTTGCAGGCATTGGATTTGCTAGGCAAGGGTTCTGGATTCTCAAAAGATGAGATCAAAAGATATGAGAAAGAAGTAATAATCTGCACCCTCCTCAATTCTTGACTCTTCTTTCAAGTAATTTCCACGTGCTTGCTTTTAGAGTGAGTATTGGAAAGGACATTAGTTTTAGTTTAAAATCTGCATGCATATATTGCTTTTTTGAGGGTGCATGTAGGAGTTTTTGAGTAGTTTTGAAAGGACAATGATGATACAAAGAAAGGTCTCGTTCGGCATAATGGCCCATTGGCCTTGCTGACCATTCTTAAAAGATCACCACCCATAATCTGATGTCCTTTCCCAGGATCCATAGGATTATTGTTTGTAGTTTGTTACCTCATGCAAAGGGGAGTTTAGCATCTTACAGTAAAGCCCTTCCTATTTGAGCAGGCACCCACTAATTCTCTTCTGGAACAGGTGGAGGAGGTGACCAAGAAATATGTCAAATCTGTGGATGAAACATGTAAGCAAAGAGAGAAGGAAATTCTGGCTGGTTAGCTTGAACAAAGGCAGCTGTTTCAAAAGTTTGATCTGTAGTTTGAGACAGATCCACAGATTCTTCTTTTTCCAGTCAGCTAGGTTGAAGGTTTTGGATCACAGCAACACCTGTGGTTTGCTGCTGGTGAAGTTGTGAGAAGTTCATTAACCTTCTCATTTAGAGGAAGGAGAAGTTTTTAGCTTGAACAAAGGAAGATGTCTCAAAGCTTTGCTCTGTAGTTTCATTCAGATGGACACATTCTTCTTTTGTGAGTCAGCTAGGCACCATTATTAGCATGATGGAAATTGTGAATGTAAAGGGTTAGAATCACAGTTGGCAAATCAGTCGGGTATAGAAGTGTGCAGAAATCTGATATGATGCCATGAAGTTTGATTGGATGGTTCCAAATTTTCCTGAGAACTGACTGCTTGCCTGTTTCATGTATGTTTGGAACCACAGGTTCATAATTTTAAAGAACCACCCAACACCAGTTTAGGCAAGTGGTTGGCATTTCTTTGATTTTATTATCTCTGGTTTTGGGTTTTTTTTTAAGTTTTCATAATAAAAGAACCCCTGGCTCTGAGTTTCACACGCACAATCTCCCCTTCATAAAAGTAAAGTTTCATGAAGGAAAATTCTAATGATGAAGGGAACATCAGAGTTGATGTAGGGTGTAGGGTTTATTAGAAGCCTTGTCCTAGCAAAATGGATTTTAATGTGGAAGCTGCTTTGAATGGTGTGGAAAGGTGTTTTATTGGATCTCTGTTTTTTTGAGTTCCTTTCAACTCCATAATCACAAATATGATGGAAGTGAACAGCATATTTTCAATACATTGTGCATTAGATTACATCTTGTTTCTCTTCAATTGAATCTGAATCTAATTTCAGATTAAGTGGAATTGGATATGTATGGAATGAATTTGATTTAGATCCAATTGGAACTTTTAAATCAACTGAATTGAATTTTAATTCAAATTCAATTTAGATCAGGTTGTATGCAATGTCATTCAATAGTTCTATTAAAATGGGAACTTTGATTTTTGCAAAACCAACTCATTGTTTTCACCATTTCAGTGTCATTGTGCCTTGGTTGTGTGCAATTGTGCTAATTCCCAGCTTGGTGAAATGTTTTTTCCAGTTTTTTTCCCATTGTACAATTCTTTCTTTCTTAAGTGAACCTTTATCTAAATTTTAACACTTTTTTGGAGGTTCTCTAGGTTAGGGTTCAGAGCCCAATTTTTCCAATTTTTAAACCCTTCTATTCGGGTTTGACACACAAGCCTGACTATGTGTACAAATTAACTCTCCCCAATCCTAGAGATTCTTTAGGTACAAATTTTTACAACAAATTTAAAATTGGGGTTTATATGAATATGGAGTTCAATAATGAATTAAAACTATTACTGGATCCAATTTTCAAAATGATCACTGGATCCATTTTTTGGAAGACTTTAGAATCAAAGAATTGCCAATTCTGAATTTTTTGAAAAAAAAAAAATCAGGAAAAAAAAACCTCCAGTTCCAGTTATTTCACACACCTCAAAAGAACCAGCAAAGAACTGCTGATTTATAAACAAGTATTTGATTATGTTATATTGTTGAGAACCATGGCTATATACCAAAACCGGGTCTTTGATTTTTGCAAACTGTGGATATGAGACTAAAGAAACCACCTGAAAACCAGATGCACTCGGTGCCATTTCTAATACCCACCCAACATTGGTATTTAACCACAGTTTGTAAACATGTGCCACACTGAGTATACCGAGAGCAAGGGTGAACCAGCAACACCCACATTGGTACCTTCACCTTTTTGAGTGAGGCCTCTTAGTGCGCCCATATTAAGCCCAAAAAATGTTTGATTTGAACTCAGGGACCCCAATTTAGTCGAATCAGGGGATATTTGTAATATTTAGAAATAATTTAAATGGATTTTGGGATTTTAACCATGGTACCAACCAGTGTTGGGTGGATATCCAAATTTTCAAGATATCTATTTTTTGAATATCAGCTCGGATATCAAAAATGACATCTGATGGGTATTATTGGGAGTGATATTCGAGCTGATATCCATGATGTTGGATATCATCTCTTGTGATATTCAACACCTTGATATCTGGAACTTATGTTGAATATCAAAGATGCTGGTATTTGGTTCAAATATCAGATCTAGGGTCGGATATCAGGGTTAATAAATAATAACTAGATTAGGTTACTAATTAGCTTAAGTTTGTAAGCTCACACCTAGCTATGGTTTTTTTTTAAATTTTGTGGAGGCAGCTACGGTAGGGAGAATCCTTCAACAATTTTAGACTCTTATGGGGACACATTTTCAAAAGTCTCTTCAAAGTTGTACTCAGTAATAATTATTATTGTGCCTATGCGTTCTTTAAAATTTAATTTATGATTTTTTGGGGAATTATATATACGTATATATATCTCTATGTGTGTGTGTGTGATAAAATATTTCCTTATAAAAAAAGATGTAGTCTTTTGAAAAAAATTCGCCCCAAAAGAAAAGACTAGCATCCAACATAATTGGCAAGTGAATTTCTGAAATTTATATATCCAGATATGCTAATATCCAACAATAAATAAATAACAGATATCTGAAAACAGTGATATCTGGTTCAGATTGAAAATTGTGAAGATCTGATATCTGACCAGGATATCTAAATTTTTAAAAATAAATGTAATATCCTTATTGGACAGATTTTTTAAAAAAGCCAATATCCTTATGTGATGGATATCCCAAAAGGGTGACATCCCCCCCCCCTCCCCCGCCCCCAACACTGGTACCAACAAGGGTGCTGGTTCACCCAAGGCCAATAGATGTATGAGCACCCCAAGGCCCAAGGCCACTAGACGGATGGGTGGATGGTTTCTCTCCTAGTTTGTAGTTTGCATGGATGAAGAGATGTAACTAGAATTGCACTCATAGGTGATGATGAGCTAGGCTTGTCCTAGAACTAAACCTTGAAAAATACCTAGTAGGCACCTATTACCCATTCACATCCATCCCTTGCAAAGCAAAGCAACAAAATGATGAATTAAGCTTTTCCTTCTATACACTCATGATCATGCTTTCCCAGTTGACAGATGGTTAGCATGACCCAACTGGTTATTTTAAATGTTTACAACAGGAGAAGGCATCTAGAGCTTCTTGGTGTCGCTTCTTGCACTGTCTTTCTCATAGCTAATAATTATAATCACAACTAAGCTGCTGTCATCCCTCCCTTTTGGCAGATCAAAAAAGTAGACCACTTTGTCCTAGTTTAAAAGTGGGATTGTATAATTATAATTATTCCTCCTTCAAACAACATCTCATTAGGCTACCCACGACTCTTGTTTTTTGGCTCATCCCATAGCTCTCATCTGCTAAGTCATGGATAGAAAAGCCTCATATCATTCATTATTACTCAACTGCAGAGCCACATCATAACACAGGTGTGTCATACTGTGGCCTTGCCATTTTACATTAAATGGTATCATTAAAGGCAAAAGAAGAATTTTATGGAAAACTCAAATATTTCACCATGCAAAAAATATAATTTTCAAACAAATCCTCTAAAAGAAACCAAAAAGCCTTCAAGATAATATTATTATAACTCTATTATAACTAATCTCTCAAGTTTCAACACAAGCCAAAATATTGTCTTTCAAAAGTCCTCATATAAAAATACACCTATTATTTATTATTACCTAGTAGGGGCCAAAAGTCCTAAAGCTATACTATACTCTATAATGAATCTACACACAATATCCTTGCCTTGGTAGGAAAGGCCAATAGGTAAATTACCAGAGTAGGGCATGTATCGACTTAATTTGATACCCGCCTGATACCAGTTTTGGCTACTTCAATTTTTTTGAATACCAGTCTGGTACTGGTATTATTAGGCTCAATACTGACTTTGGGCTGATATATGGCAGGTATAGGCCGGGTATATAGACTGGTATGAGACTGGTATTACTTAAAGTCTCTACCAGCCGGGTACTGGTATTAAGCTGGTACCAGACTTAGGTTATACTAGACTGGTCTGGTATTTGATTTGATACCAGTGTTCATACCCGTATTGATACCCGTCTCTGACCCTCTATATACCTGACCAACACTGGTAAATCATACATAGTTCCACCTTTCCATTTGGTTCCCCTTCCCTAACTAACCACAGTAGTTAGCTCAGTTGCTGTTTTTACTACCTTACTTATTAACAAACAAATAGTCCTTATATCTCCATACACAAAAGCACAGGCAGAAAATTTCTAGTATTATCTGGAGGGCACATTATCAAGAGCAATGGACCTTGGACAATTGCTTGATTCAGGAATGCCCCTACTCTGAGGGCATTACCCTACTCTTACCATTTACATGCACCTACTTACCTACCTAGTAGCCATGCCTATTGTCCTACCTGCCTAACTACTAATTATATAAAGCTTTTTACAAGATAGGTTAACCAAGGTGAAGTCTAATGTCAACTCAGTGTGAATGCAATGTGAAGTGTAGACTTTCAAAGTTGTATGTCACATGACTTTTTTCAGAAACGAAGTCCAATTGGAAGGGTACCTTTAGTTTGAAGTGGCAAAAAACCAAAAATAAATGAATCGTGGGGAATAGAAAATCATTTTCTCAATTCATATTGCATAGTACATACATGTAAGCTACTTCCAAACAATTATTGAAGATTTTTTAGAGGTTTGCAAAGAATAGAAAGTGTACCTATCACTCTACTCTACATGGACTCCAAAACTCCAAGTCTCTTGATAAATTGTGAACTTGTGTATTGAAATAAAGAACATATTAGTAGACTCAAATTAAACTATATTTTCTTGGCATGTATCTATGCTTCTTTTTGCATATTCATGTGTTGTTTGGCTCGTGGTGGAGTTCATAAGCAACAACCCTAAACCAAGCAATTGCAAGCCACTTTCATCATTTGTCACGTTGGAGGCTATTTGTCCAAAAAATTTAAAGAAAACACTCCTTGCAATGGGAGAGAAGGACCAAGTATATTCAACATAAAATGGAGTTCACAACTTCAACAAAATTATAGTTAACCAACTCAATAAAGCCTAAGGATCCAAAATATCATAAGGGAGGTGTCGGCCCATGATGTTTAGCTATTGTTTGAAATTTTTAAACAACTACCAGTTATGGTTCTCAAACAACAATTGTTTGTAAAAACGCAAGGTGGACAAAAAGTTGAATTTATGATACCTTAAAGAACCTTATTGTTCCCATTCTTTCATTTTTGGAAATTTCTTACAAAAATAAGATTTTTTTATTTAGAATAACTAGTTAAATGTAACTAATTTTCCATACCTAGAACCTTGTTGTCTTATAAATGTGTGGTAATTTTTTATATCGCTATAACATGCCCATTTTCTTTTGTCTACCTAATAGGAGATCAAGACAACTTGTCATTTTTTTACTCGCTTGGTTCATTGATGCATGTGGTTTTCTTATGAATTGGCTTTTGTCCAATCCAAACCCAAGCGATTATTTTTAAATTTCACACCGGCCAAGTGCATAAATGTATATGCGTATTAGATCCATAATTACCAAGGTTCAAGTTCCCAATTAAAACCTTGCCCAATCAGAATTTTTTTTCATGGTGAAATAATAACAAATTTTGACCTTGAATAGGGCTTTCTACCTCTAAACCTGTAAATGGGGGGTTTATTTTGGCAAAATCACCTAAAAGCACATGCACACCATGTTCTTTTGCACAAAAAAAATCATTGAACTTTAAACTCTATTGTTGGATACAACAAGCTTTGAAGAGCCCTAGTTGCCAATTGGTGCAATATCCTCTTTTAAAATTGCCATTGCCTTAAATGGTTGTTGATTCATTTACCAAAATTACTTTGATATCCACAATGTTTATCACCACTTCACGTCACATTTAAAAAGCAACCTCTCACCAAGATCACCTTTGCACTTTCAGTCAAGATGATTAGTAATATATAGTTATGGTATACAAGTTATGTCCAACAACAAAAGCTTTGAAACTAATTACAATTCATTTGTGTTTTGATGTGGGTATGCAATTGAACAAGTTGATTTGAAGGCGCAAGCTTTGATGTTCAATTTGATGAAAATGAGATTTTCTATGATAGGTTGCCAACAAGCTTTAAAGTGGTCTTGCAAGTTGTAAATTCAATGCATTTGCATCTTCATTTATAAGTTGTTACTTAATTTTAACCCATATCCCTTTTGCCTATTTTTGGTGGCATTCGTTGTCAATCGTGTGTTGTAGTTGTAACCAATTGCTTACAAGCAACAATGATGCTTATAGTTTCTTACATAATGTTTTGTGTGTGCCAATTGTTGACATCATGGCCTATTGAACATTATGATCACGGTTGTTAATTCTACAATTTGGTTTTTGTATTTGGGTTTGCACTTTGAAGCTTTGCAATGGGGGTTGGAATTAGAAGTTAGGACCAAGAGATGAAAGTGACCATCATTTGATTATAAAGCTTGCCCAAACTTGCAAAACAACAAACCAATTACGATTAAGGTAAATTTTATGTGTTCACTTTGCTTGTCTTTCTTTTCAATTATCTTCATCTTGTAGCTTTGTCACATGCTTTGTTTTAAGGTATTTAATGCATAATGCATAATTTTTCAAATCTTTCAACCTTTGTGCATCAATCTATTTCTTGTTATTGTAACACATTGTTATTTCTTTTTGTTATAGGGCACAACTCTTGCTTGTTACTATGCATAGCCCCTTCATTTTTTGTTGTTGCCACTTGCACAATCAATGATCATGTCGCCTTTGGAACCTCCCCTAGAACTTTAGATTTCATTAGTTTTTTTTCCCAAGCAAAGTTAGTAAATGGTAATGCAACATCTTTTACCCACCAAACCCCAATTTGATACTCTTTCTAAACCTCTTTTTGAGGCAAACATTTGGATTTATGTTCAAGAAATAAGGGGAAATGAAAAGAATGTCAACAACACAAAATTAAACCTAATTGGTTGGGAGATTACATCTTGCATTTTTGAGGTGGTCACCAACAAAACTAAGGATATGGTTGAGGTCACTAGATTCATTTCCCTTTCATGTGCCAAAGTTAACATTTGTGATCAATCGCCTCGGTTTCCATTCATGCGTATATGGTTGAAGATTGATAATAAATCCCACTAATATCGTTCTTGCAATGAGTGGTTAATGTGGTCACATTAATTAATTTGAAGTGAATTTTAGTGCATGCGATGTTGTTGTTTAATAATTTGACTCCCCAAATGATTACATCAAAGTGGATAACATTTAAAGTTGACAAGTGAATGTGTTTTAGGGTGTAGGGACAAGTGTGACTATGCAATTGAAACATTAGAATGTGACATTCATGATCGACATGCATTGCCTAAGGCACACCACACAAATCTAGTAATTCAAACTATTTTTAAATTGGGTGTTATGGAGAAGGTTGAGTATGTGTTGCCAAATTTGTATGTGTATTTTTCTCACAACCCATAGAAAACTCAAAAGTTTATTGAATTATTTGGCATTGTGGAAATGAAGGGTGGATGCATTGTGAAGAACATCTTGAGATATGATGGATTTCAATGTTACTCCCTACTAAGAGTGTTGAGTGAGTACAAAACCTTGGTTTTCAAAATGCATCAATGTTCTAGTGTAAACAATCAAATTACCCATAATTGGACTTGTTTTAAAACCTATAGGTAATGTTGGGACTTTTGTACTTCATGCCAATGTTTGAAGGACAAAATGAACTAATCAAATTATCCCAATCCTAGTTGTGCTTTGTGTGTGATTTTTTTCTTTCTATGAAATTGTGCCAAATAGATCTTTATTGTTGGTACAATGACCCTCCTACTACTTATATGAATGATGTGTTCCATGGGTATTGGAACTTGTTGAATATAATGTCAAATGTAGTGGTGCATGAATCAACACCTATTTTAAACACAAGTTTGGAGGAGTTGAACTTCCAAATTTTTGGCACTTCCATCATGATGCATTGTCATTGTCCTCAAATGGTGTTTTATATGCTTGTGACTCAAGTTGCATTCCAATAAATTGTTGATGATATTCTAAAGCAATGTTCTAAAGCAACAACTAAGGTTACTAAAAAGTTTGAGAGATGGTTTCTCACATAAGATGTGATGGATGTTTTAGGTTCAATTTACCCACAGTATTGGCTGAAATCAATGTGTAAAAAGACCTTCCCATGCACTTGGATGTTTTGAAAGGGTTTGATTGTTGGCCCAAGAAGCTTAAACCAAACCAAACATGGATTTCATTAGTAGTTGATGATCACATTTTGACTTGCAGTGTTATTTTTGCAAGATCACAATGAAGTTTAATGCCTAATGGGTTATGGACTAGCCCATGGTTTTGAGTCCTTTGTCCATGTTTTGGAAGAAATCATTGAACAATGACTTCTTGTCTACCTATCTCAATGATTTCATGAAAGTGGTAGAATTGGTGGTGGCTCAAATCATAGGATTTGTGAAAGATGAAAGAACTTTCTCAACCTTGATTTTCATGAAAACAAGATTTCAAAACAAGTTATTTAAACATTTGGTTTTCATGAAAATGTTTGCACAAACCTTTCTACATAGTTGCACAATGGCATTGCCATCACAACTTGGATTGATGAGAAAGAGAATAGGGGTTTTCTAGCTTGAATTTAGACAATTTCAAACAATGACTTGTCTTAGGTGAACAAGAAGTTGTAATTTTTATAAATAGTTGCAATTTTTGTAAACATCATGGTTGGATTTATGGTGCAATCCATGATAAACTTGCATAACCACAAATCTTGATTTGCATTACATTGTAATTTGTAAATGTTGGGCATGGTTGGCCCATCTTCCCCTTTTCAAACTTTCCATTTGGCTTTTATTTAAAGTTTGATTGTGTATTAATACTTGTTAAAGTTAATTTCTAACATTTCAACATTAAATTATGACTAGTTTTCTATGTTGGTTGTGTGAATGAGGTTTCAAGTGATAAGTGCAAGCTACTACAAACAACCCCCAATTTCCATGATGTTGACTAGTTTGGCATCTTCCCTAGTCCCAAATTGTCTTTGTAAGTTTGCATTGCTAGAATCATCATTTAATGTGTGGATTGCATGTCAAGGTCATGTGCTTCCATTAGGTGCCTTGTCTTAAGGACAAGGATTCAATTCCCTCATGTGAACTTGTTTTACACTCATTGTTTAGTGTTCATGCGGTTTTAGTTCTTTGCTCAAATATTAAGGACTTGTAAAAAATTGCTTGTATGTGTAATCAAAGGTGTAATTTTGAACTCAAGCAACTCTAGTCAAGAGCTCTTCTCCAAGTTTTGCAATATGGATTCTCACGCATGTCAAAAGGCTTCACAATTTTTCTTACTATTGACTAAAAAATAGACTTTGTCAAATCTGAAATAGTCACTATTCACACACCTAATGCAATCTGGAATAGCCAAATACACTATTGCTCCAAGGGAAAAGATTGCCATATGAACATTCTCTTTTTTTTTCCCGTGGAGCCACTTAAAAGATGTCTATGCATGTGATTGTAGCCACTTGAGGGGCTTAGTTTCTGCACCCCAGTCATCACTCAGGTCACTTCCAAGAATCCTTAAAATAAACATTGCACCCAACACCCCCACATTTGATTTTATCATTTCATTTTATTTTTGGGCTCACTTTTGATTTGGTCCCCAATTTTGGTGAAACTGGTGCCTAGTGACCCCAGTTGTAAGTACTTTACTGATACCTCTAATGTGTCTGGACTCTAAAAAAGAGCAACCATCCCTTCTCATTTGGCACCCAACACTAAAGAGGGTACAAGAAAAAATAAATGTGAATTAGCCATGCTACAACATACATGGCAGTAAAGAACCTAAAGAACAAGTTTTCTGTATGTTAAGCATGGTCTTTTTTGGTCTTTGAACCTAACAATTTATGTCCATATGGAATAATATCCAATGTACCTCCCAAATGTTCCAAACCTTCTAAGGGACAAGACTGCAAAAATTACTATGATCTCCAAACAAATGACCTTCAGAAACATAATCCATGTCTCATGGCCAACTTCATTACATGAGTTTTATGAAGAGTCCATAGCAAATAATAAATAAGTTGAATGAAGTACAACTAACATGTTAATTGTAAATGGTTGCTATGACAGCATCTGGGGCCAGCTATGCAGCAGAAGACATTAAATCAGCAATGGGTCCTTATTGCATGAGTACAAAAGTACTGCCTGCTTCTTTTTTCCCTAACTGCCCAAGTGCCTGTCCAAGATCTGTCTGGACTCTGGAGGTGCCCAGACAAATTTTTTTTGTTGCTGCCCATTACACACTTTGGGCATTGTCATGCACATCTTGGGCCTCTAGTGGATCCTTATTACAGGCCCAATTTTGTGGTGAACAGGACCCAAAGTGTGTAATGGGCTGCATCAAAATGTGTCTGGACATCATGGATCTTTTTGGGGAAAAAATAATTCCACAAGATGGAGTAGGCCAAGGGCAGACATGTAAAAAAAGAAGCACAGAGCAGCACTTTTGTACTGCCTGCAATAAGGACCCATTGCTGATTTGATGTCTTTCTGGAACAACAACCCACGGTTGTTACGACACCCACCACAGCATAGGGTTCAGTGGTTTCACCTGTACACAATGTCAAAGTTTGGGTACTGGTGTTGTGTTTTCTTTACATTGCAGATATCTCTAATGTGGATTGAATCTTAGACACTTTCTTTTACCATTAACTTTAAGTGGTTTATTTATACCATACTCAAATTGAGGTTGAAATTTTCTTAAATGACAACCCAGGGATGGGCATCGGTCCACCCATGCTATTTTTTGTGAAAGAGTTTGGGAAGGATGAAGTAGGTCCGTAAGAGGGAAAGGGCAAGCTTTTGTTTACATGTAGGTAATGTAGAGGGGAAGAGTAAGTTGTAGTAGGTATGAAGGCTTCAGACAGACAAACATTATATATTTATACTAAATATATAATTGCATACTGTATTACATGTAAGACCTAGGTCTTGCATAATTACTTGTGATGAGTTACCTTCATCAGAATGCATAATAAAATCACCTTTTTTTATATAATATTCACAAAACTCATTGGGGGCGGGGGCCAGGGGATCTGATGAATGAACAAAGGATTGTTGTTATCATCATGAAAAGATGGCTGTAGCAGAAGCATAGGGAAGGGGATCTCTCAGTCACTCCACATCTGGCTATCATCAAAGATTTTCTTAAATCATTGTGTAGGCCAAATCTTACCTTTGCAGGTTGAATTCAGCTTTCTGGACTTTTTTTTTAAAAGAAAAAGAAAAGCTAAGGACTAGTACAGGACTAGTACCTGCTGCAAGGGGTCTCTAAAACCCATAACACCTAATTTTCTCATTCTACATACCAATAGGTCTGACCGATCCTGTCAAGTTGACAAGTTGTTTCTGGATTGCCATCATACAACAAAACCAGGTGCACTTCTGGAACTCACTGTTGTTGTAAAATGATTTTACCCTTGTGCACCGCACCAATGCAAACAGGTGAAGAGATATTATAAAGAAACATCATCACTCTTCAGGCTTCAGTAGTGTTCAGTATAAGCTCAACAATTAAGCTTTTTTAGAATGATATATTCTTTTGCATGGCTTGGGTGGGCACTGCAGCAGCATGGGTATTGAAATTTTCATACATGGAGCTGTCTTGAACTGACTTGCATGTGATTATGAAACACTCTCCACTGCATAAAGAGCAAAGGCAGGTATGATTAATGGTGTGTTGAAAGACTCTCAAGTACCCATTCTGCATATACGCGCGAAGTAGATACAAATGGGTTTTTGGTACTCTTTCAGTCCCTCCAGTGCATGAAAAGGCTAAACAGATATGAATGGGTTTTGTGCATCTGAGGTAAGTAAGTATTTCTCTGATTTTCTTCAGTAAGTTGGGGGTGGTCATCCCTCTAGCTTCTGCTGGATGGACAGCCATTTTCGGCTTTACAGTGCAGAAGCATGTGTAGGCTACCCCAGTGGCTTTAGCAATGTATGTAGGCTCATTTCAAAGGACCAAAATGCACTTACAAAGTCAACTTCATGAAGGACTCCTTTTACCTTTTTGATAAGTACATACTAGAATTTGCATAAAGGTCTCTGGAGTCTGGAGGTTCTTCAGCTTCTTGAGGTCCCAGTTTTTTTGCTCTTTTAAGGGAAAGCTGACAAGCAAAAGTTGAGGTATAGCAGCTGGAGCAACCAGAATCCCAAGCTTGAAAATGTATAAAGTTCAAAGCTCATGACATTTTTAGAGACCCTGATGGCCTCTTGAGCTTTAAGCTGGAGTTCTTACACCCAACACTTCTTGAACTTTAGAAGCATCTCCACCAACACACTCCACAACAACATGTTTTGAATGAAGATCAGTACACATTTGCCCAACAAGCTCAATAAAATGGCTCCTATTAGAAGTATTTCTCTACTTATCATTCTCCCTATTAGAATTATTCTCAACTTGTCTTACAAATGTTAAAATAATTCCTACTAGTGTGGCCTGCGCTGTTGGTCCAAATGGTCCAAGTGTTACCAGATCCTCAACTGCTTTTTCCTTCCAAAACTTGGTTTTTTGGAATTTATTTGAATTTTCACCGGCAGAAATCACTTAGAAATCAATATCTCCCACATTCTGAATCCAAATCTTACCAAATAAATTCCATTAAATCCTGCTCATCAAGATCTTTCCAACAACACCAAAGGCACATTCCAATTCCTCCGAAATTTCAGCTACGATTTGATTTAATTTCCAGTGAAGAAATCATTTGATATTCAAGAACTTTTGCACCGCAAGTCCAAACATCAAGGAACCAAGCGCCCAGGCACCCCTCCTTGTCGAGAGCTTTTCCAAAGACACTAAGAACATGATCTCAAGCATCCTGGTTCGGTGGATCTCATAACTACAAAACAAAACAAAACAAACTACCCTCCTTCATAGATAGATTTCAATATGAGCCAATCATATTCAACAAATTCTAGCCATGCTTTGGTTATATCCTTGTTGGATATTACTCCAGGGTCTGAATTCTAGAAGTGTGCCCTTAGGGTGAGTTTGTGAGTGTGAAGGTGTTTGCCTAGGTAGGCCCTATTTAGTCTCCTACCTAATTCTTAGGTATCTCATAACCTAAGTAGGCTCTTAGGTGTTCCTTAGGTAGGCTTTTGATAGCTCCTAGGCCACTCCTTAGGTAGGCTATATGTAATTCCTTAAATAGCTTTCAGGTATCCCATAACTTAAGTAAGCTTTCAGATGTCTCCTTAGATAGTCCTTAGGTTGGTCCTAGGTAGCTTTCTAAATAGCCCTTAAGTATCCCATAGCCTGAGTAGGACCTTAGGCAATTCCCTTTAGTAGTTCCTAGGTAATTTTCTAGATAGTCCTTATTTAATTTCTTATGTAGGTTTTTCATAATCCCTATTCTATATAGGTCCCTAAGTAAGCCCCTATTCTAATTGTTCCCCTAGGGAATCCCTAGCTAACCTTTTAAATAGGCTTTGTGTAATCTTTGTGTAATCCTTTAAGTCTTTTAAGTATCCCATAACATAGATAGGTCCCTAGGTAGGCACATAGACATGTAAACACAAGCAAAACTCAAGAAACAAGAGGAACTCAAATCATCCTAGGTTCAAGACGAAATTTAAGTTTCCTTCTCTATTATTTTCCTTTGGCACAATCTCATTTTACATGTGGTTGTCATCATCAATTTTTCTGAAACTCAAGGTTTTACTAACTTTGTGGACAATTTTAATGTCTTTGTGAACAATTTTAATGTCTTTGTAAAATCACATATACCCATACCCTATTGCAAAGAAAAATCACATTACTCTCTCAACAAAATAAAACTAACAAGCCAACACAAATTATCTTAGAAAGACAACACTTTGGACACTATAGATTAAAGGACCTAGTGTTGGGCACATGTATATCAATTTTTAACACACTAACCAGGAGTAAATATTTTGTTTCATGAATTATAAAAAATATATAATGGTATATATGCTTTAAAGATTATGCAATCCAAGTGAAGGTAAGGGTATGTAAACTTTGCAAAATTTTCAATGTGGGTAAGGGCAGAAGACTAATTTTTACCATATTTACAAGGTACTAAAGTTGTACAATTAATATTTCTTCCATAAATTTACCCTACTCATTAGTCTAGGTAAATATCAAAAATTTCAAAGTTTATGTGTTATAATCCATCAACTTAAGGTGTGGCAAACCATAGCACACTTGAATTTGTAATCA
>Ga0116231_10001440_pt1 | contig 48600 bp, 38 predicted proteins | sample S1TSphgellanicum_2_FD_89695 | JGI IMG/M metagenome (GOLD analysis project Ga0116231, IMG submission 89695) | Host-associated microbial communities from peat moss isolated from Minnesota, USA - S1T2_Fd - Sphagnum magellanicum MG | ecosystem: Host-associated > Plants > Peat moss > Unclassified...
ACTACTGTCCTTTGCACTACCGCATGTACTACCTCAATGTCACCGAGATTTTTTGCGACTTAAAAAAGGCCGTGATAAATTAGATGACATTGCGAAGCCTTTTGCAAAAATGCCTTCTCCAATAACCCTTTCACTAATTTGCGAGCTATCGCACATCGCAACTTGCGATACGTCCACCACTGGAAAGTTTTGTAAAAATTTGTGATGAGGTTTGCGATACATATTCAAATGCAAAATGCGAGGCGCCGAATAACGCAAGCTTGCGATTTCTTGTGACTCTCAAAGTTTTTAACGATACGTTTTGTATTGTAAAATGTGCGATGTTTTGAGTATGATTAAACGTTGCGAAGTGTGGAATATCACTAGGGTGGACGGAGACTGAGCGGGTCGCAAAGTTTTCTTTGTGGTATATGTCGCAAAAGTGCTGTGATGATTGTAAGGTACATTATAAATTAGCGATGGGTGGTGCACCACAAGGTGTGATGCGTGTCGCATCGCAAATATGGCAGGTTGTTTTTGCTTCGCAAACCCTTCAGGTTTTTTGTTTGGCCCTTCGCAAAAAGGCACAATATGGAGTAGTGCCATCGGTTACAATATTGTTATAAACTAGTGCATGCATTTTGATTTCACCATGTCACAACCAAATATTCGATGTACTATCACCCCTTATCCACATTAAACTTTGCTTAGACATGTAGATGAAATTTTTATTGCCATGTTTTTAATGGAATAATAAAAATCATGCATATGGAAAGAACACATGGGAGAAATGAAGACATTTTTTCTATTGACAAGCTATTGACATATCATATGTTCTCATTATAAATAATTGATAGTAAGCTTTTCATTTAATTGGCAAATAGTTTATGAACATGAATGAAGTAAAATTCTGTAGTGCAACTGCATTTTTGTGTTTCCAGAAATTAAATTGACCATTGAAGGTTTTTTTCATGGTGAGACCTATGATTTGAAAGCAAAATGAAGTTTCACTAATTTCCAAAACTCAAATATTTCAAAGCATAGGAAAAATGCCTAGGATCAAATTGCAACCACATACTTGTGAAAATTGGAAATACTTTTAACAAATATATTCTTCAAATTGAGATGTCCTTGCACTGAAATTATAAACACCCAAAGCAAGTGATAACTTGATGAATTTTTCTCCGAAATTAATAAATACATCACCATGATTTTTTGGAAACTAAATTATGCAAAATCTCCCTCAAATCTTGGAAAGAATATCAGCTCCCCATTGAAGATGGGATTTTCCTTTCAGAGGAAGGTCCCTCTGCAATCAAGAGGTATCAAATCAGTTTCAAACCTTTGTTGTTTTCACTTACCAAATGAGACATTATGGAAGACATAAGTTTTGCTAATCAATTTGCATGTGATGTAAACAAAAACTTCAACATGTTCATCTGAATGCACTTGTGAGAAGGACAGATGTTGTCCAAAAACGAAGGGAACAAGACATAAATCCAATTGTCTTAATGAGTTTGTTAAAAACAATTGGGTGTTAATATCATAAATCATACCAAACACATTTCCTACATTTTTAAAATTCAGAATACCTTGTTGAAAGACTTGGTTGCAAGGTACATGCTCAAATTTCAGCATAATATCAATACTTCACAATTTTCCATCACTTTCAAATTTCCATGTAATGCATTGTACAACTAATATTACTAGTGGTTGCATGACTAAGGGAGAAATGCCTTTAGCAAGCTTGCTACAACCTATTGGTCAGTCAAAAATACAGTCCACTCTGACACAAAGAAATTGGAAAAAGTGACATCACAATATTAAAGAACTTCTTTCACTGTAAGAGTTGTTTCTGTAAAATTTACAAGCTCCCTTCAATTGTACATTCCCTAACATGATTTGAACCATTCACATAATGAAATGGAATGCCATATTTTGTAACGGGTCCAAATAGGAAGCACTATCATTTTATTTTTTACAGTATTTAGTATCCAAAATTCAAACTTTAGGTTGAAGACCTGTACTTGAAGGAATCCTCTTTTCACGGCCAACCAATCGATTCAAGGTTTTCCGGGCAATGGAAAGCCATTGCCGTGTCCTCTCATTATCTGTATTTTGTGGTCCATCTGAAGACCTTATACCCAATTGATCTTTTTTCCTTGAATCAGCAACTCGTTCTACACTAGTTAGATCAGACAAGGACCTTTGGTTAATCCCTGCAAGTAACCTTCCATCCAAGTCCAACAAAGTCGTCCGCCCAAGAGAGAGTGTTTTTTTCAAAAATGGTGCACCCTTGCCCTCAAAATCATATTTGGATTTTGACCCTGGTGGTAATGGGGGCCTATCTGTGATCCCAAAAAGTCGACTTGTTGAACGCCTTGACGGTTCTGGCACCATTTCCATACCCAATGACATGATGTTTTCATCACCTGGTCTTCGAGGAGACAACATCTTGGCCACACTTGAACTTCTTGCTTTTCCATCAACTCGTCCAAAATCATCCCCTCGCCTTGCTGGGGACCACATTACATCTTTCCTATTGGCACTGGTTGACAATCTCTTTCCATCCACAAGGATGAATTCAGGTCTATTTGGAGATGTTCGAAGATTTAATGGAGAGAGTAAGTCATTCCGAGAGCAACTTGACATTCGAGAAACAGAAAGCCTTTCATTCAACCCAAAAAGCAATTGTGTGTTCAAGAACAGAACATCCCTTGCTGCAAAATCACTCCATCGCTCCCGCATGACAACATCAGAAATTATTATCCTATGGCCAAGCCGCCGACCTGAGGTCAAAGGTTTTGTCTCGATAATGTGGTCCACATGTGGATCACCAAGAAGAAGTCCATCCCTTCGCTTGCTTGATTCAGGTTTCAATGACAGAACCACTCCATCTACATTGTCTTGTGGGACAATAACCTGTGCACATCCCGGAGATAGTTATTCCCCAAAACCCTGAGATTCAACCTACAAAATCTTAATGCAATTATGACTTAGAAAACTTCAACAAGATGTCCATGCACAGCAAGACAAGTGAAAATTGTGTTGGTGTTTTCTTCACCTGAGCTGGGTTGTCCAATTCATCAAGAGACAAGGATCGCCAAAGAGGGGAGGTTGAAGGTGGAGCTGCAGCTGTTGCCAATTCTTGCTGCATGGCTTCTACAGAATGGCGAGAAGCAACACTATCTTCAACCAAAGTGAGATCTTCTGATGATACACAATGTCGACAAAGTGGGCAAGTTGAGTGTGAAGCCAACCATAAGTCAACACAATCTACATGAAAAGCATGCTTGCATTTTGGCAACAACCGCAAGATTTCATTGTCTTCATACCGACATAGGCAAACAGCACATTCCAAGCCCTCCTGAACAAACAATGGTGACAGAAATGAGAAAGCTCCCACATTTAGCAGATCCATCAGGTAACTAGCAAAGTAAAGACAAACATGCCAATCAAATCTATGATTTAATGTTTTACATCTGCTAGTCCAGGTTGAATTTCATCGGTAGTGATGTGAAGTCTTGCATTTGTAGATGTTGCATGATTGTAGATCATCACTAAAAATTGCATGAGAACAATTAGGGTCATACCAATATATTAGAATATTGACAACAAACTCCTAACAATTGCAAACTCATCATCACCAAATTGGATTCCAAGCAAACATAATCAATTGTGGTAACATGTGCTTACTATTAAAGAAGTACCTAGCTCAATTTCTCACCACAAGGAATTAGATGACTAAATCACATATTTAGTAATGCACAGCATGTCCTCAGCACTTTGACACCATAGGAAGCTGTATCTTGAAAAACAAAGACTTCAAAAGATGGACATTGAAACTAGAGTCTTGCAATTCAATGTGAGGATGGTTCTTATCAATTAAAATTCTAACTAGTTTCGTGCTTGACAATCAAGAGAAATGCTTCACAAACTAGGATGAGGTAAGACCATAGCATACCTTCAAGCCTTGAAGAGACGCAAAAGTAAACATGGGCAAGGCCTCAACCAGTAACCGATCAATACCCGAATTAGAACGAGGAACAGAATAAGGAGCTGCAAGGGGTTCATCAGGAACTCCCGTTCCCCTATCCCCAAATAGGTTGGACCGCTTGCAATGCTTGGCATAAAGTAGGAGGAGGAAAGTCAATGAGAACATGGTGGTCAAGACCCCAATAATAACAGCAATACTTGGCCGAAAGGATGATGACAACGTATGTGTGCCCACTGAAGGACTCTCACCACCACTTTCTGGTTGTGTAGGACCTATGGGCGGGGACCCCAATGGCCCTACATATAGAAGAAAATGAACTCCCACATATGAAATCGACATTCCTTTTTGGTGGTTTTATTGTGACCTAAACTCCTTACATGCCTGGTACCAAGCTGCAAATTCACTCCAAAAGTTCCTAACAAGAACCCTAAATGCTAGTCAAGGCAATGTCTAGGCAGTATCTTCTTTTCTTCCGAACACTCATAGTGCCAAGTTCATTTAGTAACGGACTCCATTAGTCCATTGCATAAAATCACAATGTTTGGCCATGTTTGCGGAAGCTTGGAAGTGGTTTGATCCACAAAGTCAATATGAACTCTCTCTCCTGAAACACCCACTCCCCACATTCCATATTTAGAAAGGCCAAGAACTCTTGAAGACTCCTGGCTACTCACAACCTAATCTTAGTTGTATGCAAGGGAGGAAGCCAAAATGAAGAAGAACATATTGCTACAGATCAGCAAAATACCACACAAATGTTCGCAAATTTTCAACCTCTGAATCATATGGCAAGATTGAACTCGTATCCCAAAGCCTATTATGTTCATTAAAGGTGTTTCAACCAACATGACACAATCAGAGTTCAGTGGTTACTAACAACCATGATCTATTCCTAGAGCAAAGTTAGAGTCTGCAATGTTGTAGGCTCTTTCTTGTAATTTGCAATGTTGTAAGCTTGAAGCTCACACAAGCTTACAACATTCCAAAACTCCAGGAAGGTTTTGCCTTAGGTGTTCCCTTGACCTTGGAGAACAGAAACAATCAAACAAGGGTAGAGCAAAGAGCACCTGCGAAACAAGAATGAAAAACTCATGCCAAAATCAGATTCAAAAAATCCCAAACTATGCAAAAACAATGCTCAAAACTAAGCACAAACAAAAGGTTTTACTGCAAGTGATCAAACTGAAAGGAAAAGTCTTAACAACCATGTTCTCATCAAGAGAATGAAAGAAGCCACATGTTCAAGAACAATTTCAACTGAAAAAGCTTGAATAGAGATACATAAACACAAGCTTACACTTATAAGAACATGCATTCTGCAAGGCAAGTAATCTTGAACAAATCAATTGCAGGTATGAAAGTGAGTGTAAATAAATGCCAAAGAAAATTGAGGTTCAAAATTTAACTATACTTTGAGGCCCAACAATTCATTCTTGAAGGTTGTTGCCATAAGTGGTTTAGCTTTGGGAAATTGCAAAGGCAAAGGGGAAGCTAAAGCAAGAGACAAGTTTAGTGCTAATCAATGTGGTCCTACTATTTGAGTTGTTACAAAATTTAGAACACTCTTTGGCCTCCTTCATTGTCATGCTTAGTCAAGTACAAGATATTTGTTTTAGACAATTAACCTTTTAATGTAGAGAAATTTTACAACAAAACAACCTAGGAATGTGGGCAATGTACCATTAACGTGGATGAGACTTTCAAGGTGTGTTTCAGGGTTCAAGAAGGTAGTCTAATAATCCATTCTATGGGGAATTCAAATGGATGAATATGCTCAGATTGACAAGTAGAAAAGTGAAGACTCTCTTAGCTAAGCTGTTTGTTCATGGTATGCCTTGAAGGGGAGGAGACTTGGAAGGCACTCCTACAACACATGAACCACCATAACCAAGAAATATAATCATCTGGCTGGTGTATTTATGCCATGGAAGGATCAAAGGTGGAGGAATCAGAATCAGACCACTGATGGAAAGGTAGTATGAAAGGATTAACACCTTGTTAAAAGCAATCTTCACATAAATCTACCTAGCACAGTAGCAGAAATGAAGTAGTAATGTCTGACATGAAAAACATAACCTACAAGATAAGGAACGCCTCACAGTTCGCAGAGAAATAGGCTACTGAGTGGCTGAAATGGGTCAAGGAATAACTACTGGTGTAAGGCAACCAGGGGAAAAGATTACAGAAGATTGGATAAGAACAGCGAGCTCACAATGCATAGAGAGGTATATATTCTGGAATGCGGGGAAAGTCAGAGAAGTTTCGCTATTTCTATGGCTTGCCGTCCAGTTGTCACAGGGGACTAAAGCAAAGCACAGCTCACACCGAATACTGAAGGCTTTGCACGTGCTCTGCAGGACCAGAAGGAGAAACTCTTCCATATGAAGGGCTCCAACAGTGCCCCAATCTGAAGACCGTTACAACACTCCACGAAGCCTTGAAACAAAAGTCCAAAGACTTCATATACTAAAATTGAACGCAGACGTAAGAGTCGAGACTCGACGTCATTTCTAGGCTCCAGAATCATCTAAACCAAAACAGATAATGATGAGCTGGAAAGAAGATAACATGGAAAATGTCCTGATAATTATGGTAGAGAACTTACGTATATGCATCAGGAACATTTGCAGATCATCAGTTGAAGAGACGTCTTCAAAAGAGCTTGCAGACTGATACAACAATCGGTCACGGTGCAGGGATCGAAGAGCACCGTAATAGAGTCGTGTTTTGCTGAGATACTGCAAAACTCCAGAGACAAAGATTGTTGTTATAAAGAGCACACTAATGGTACTCCATGATCGCTTATGCCTCCATACTTGGGAGCTCTGTGCAGACCCCAAAACTGAAGATGATGAGGTAATTCGGTGTTGTGTGTGAGTGTATGTGCGCAGAGTTGTTTTGTATTTGCAAAGAAGACTTGGGGAAAGTATAATTGGGATGAAACTGTGGACAGTAGTAATGATGAAGTGATGAGACTTAGAGGGAAGCCTGATCTGGGGATTTGGAATTAGTCAGGAAAGGAGGGCAATCTTGGGATTTTGATTTAGTCAGAGGCAAGGTCAGTGTTGCAGGTCTGTCCACAAATGGGAATTAATTTCTTAGGCTTTTTTTGTCCGTTGCGGGTTGGAAGATCTAGAGGCACTGGTGTAGTTCAGATCGACTTTGGGATTTTTTTTTTCAGCATACAAAAAGCCTGTCAACAAAGGGTCGTAGGATCCTGAAATCCTTGGATTTTATTGAAAATAAGTCGTCACTGACAGGTGGGGAGTACTGAATGCTAATAGAAATCACACACAAGAGGTCAATGAAATTTCTGTCAGTAAGTACGGGACCTGGGAAAAGGTTCCCCACTGCTGTAGCGGAGACTTTCTCTAAACTATATATCACGCCATAGTTCTCCATCTAGCCTACTTGCAACTTTGCAAGTTTATTGTTGAAATTCAATTGGAAAGTTGTGTGCTTCATCAGTAACTTAGATGATTCAACCTTAGAAACTTTTGCATCATTCTTTCTTTAAAAAAGACCAACACATGAAGACTTGAAAACTCAGACTAAATGTCAGTCCAGATATCCCCAAGAAGAACAACCCATCCTCCCATTGAAAGAGGGGTGCAAGTTTTTTTCCTTAGAGAAAAAGCTGCACAGTTTTTTTTAGTGCAGTTGTAGGTAGCAGTGTTTTTTTTTCTGGCGAAGTTTTGCTATTTTTCGACAAATAAATTGGGAATTTTTTGGAAGTTTTTCTTATTCTAGTGCAAATTCGATAAATTTTGCTAATTTTTTGTTGAATTTCACTAAAGTTTTGATATTAAAAAAATGAATAAAATCATTGGTAGGTAGCCTCACATAGCTTAGTAGGCTGCCGGCCATTTGGAAAAGGGGAATGTCAAAATAGCCGCCAATATTTTTCACTTTTTCCTCACGATACCTGGCAGGTACCCACCAAGCATCACCAGATTTATTTTGCTTTGTAAAGCCCTTGGCGCCTGGCTTTATGGAGATTGGGGCCATGCTCAGCTCCTCCTTGCAAGGCCCTTATTCGCATAAAGCCCTCCCCCTTCACCTTTACCCTACACTGAAGTTGAATTTCAGCTCTGGTGATGATAGAGGCAGGGCTGCCAAAATTCGGAATAGTAAGCCCCTCTCCTCTTGCTAATTATTGTAATTTATTTTTCCCACAGTAGGCCTTTGCTTTTGAGAAAAACAGGGGATATCTATGTCAAGACGCCTTCAATGAAAACTCTACTAATGAGGAGTGCAACTAAAATTGAGCATTGGGTCAAGCTTATTCAAGATAAATCATGCCTGTGCACACACATGATCTTTTGGCAAAAAGCGGAATCAAATCAAAATTTATTGTGCCAGTACCCTGAGAATGGTAGAAACTGGGTAGAACATAGAAGAGCACACTCAAACGTAGATGATGACCAATAAAAACATTTCACTTATGTGCCTGACAAAACAAACTAAGTTCAAACTTCTCCATGAATTGGCTACAGTTTTGAAGATTCAGTTTTCAGTGTTTTGACTCAATCTTTGTCCGGTAGAGGCTTACAGGGATACAACAATTATTTCATGTTTGTGAACTCTATCTGATTCGCTCCCCTTTGGAATATCTATCGTCAATTGATGCTTTGAATGATATTTCCACAGGAGCCCTTGTCCAATGATTAATTAATTTACTCTGAAGTCGCCTGCAAATCTGTCATCCTTGTATTTATCACCCCAAAACCACCAATATGTGAAGAGAAACAAACCATGGATGGACCCAACTTCCTTCACTCTTCCAGCAGCAAATTCAGATCATCCCCAGAATGAGTAAGGTATCGCAAAACCCTGCAAAACTTTATTTATAAGCACACCACAGATTAGAAAAATGTACAAAGGTATTGGGAAGTAAAAAGGAGAATTTAAAGGACATCAAGTCAGCACAAACTAGATGTAGTAATCTCTCCTTCTCAACAACCGACCGCCTATAATAGGTTGGCCATGGCAATAGGGGTTTTATCATCAAGAGGTGGAAGTTGGGAAGTAGCCAAGCTCACCGCTATCACCTCACTTAAGATGGAGGATGTTTGCATTCTTTATAGCATAATTGAAATTTTTTGATGAAGAAAAATAACCAAGACAGAAAGAGGAGGGCCTTCTAGCCTTTTGAAGCTCCAAATTTCATTGGCACAATTATGTAAAAACACATCAACTTGTTTGTGGAGAAGCTCCTAATACCTCAATTGCCAAAGGGAGGAATTGATAAGTGGGGTGTTGGTCATAGTAACTCCTTTCTTTCACTTGAGCTATATCACAGGTAGCAAATCCTTGAGTTGTGCAAGATCGGGGAAATAAATCCACACATGTTGGATCGACAATGACAACATTAGCTAAGGTGTGAAAGCGATCTTTGGTGAGCACAATGTTGACTCATTGATGAGATGGGTTGAACGTGATTGAAAGAAGCACATAAGCCAAACACCCACCATAAGGTCAGAACATAATAAAATTTGAACATGATGGGCCTCAGGTATCATGTTAGAAAACATGTTAGAAAGGTTATGATGGTGTGGACACTCTGTAATCGAATCCTAAAGTCGAACCATTTGATGCCCAATGAGTTGTTCAAAAGGAGGAAGACATGTGCATGATAGGGGCAATAAAAGATCACATGTCACCTTAAAGTGTTGCTAGAAAATGAAGGTGTTGTTATGGACCCATGCTAAGGCTTCAAAAAGGAAGGGATGTTGATCGACTGTAAACCTAGCAGCTATGATTAAAATTATAAAAGCCTAATACCCTAAATAGGTTGCTTAGGCAATGGTGGCTATCGGTATGAGCTTGATGCCATTAAAAGATATTGGGAAAAAAATTTGTTTACAAGTTAAAGGTCCTTTTGGGTTATCAAAGGACCTTGGACCCAAGAGACATCTAAACATTTGAAAGAAAGTTCGAAGTCGAAAGAAACAAGGGAATTTATGAAAGTGGAAGAAAGAAATGTGCATTGTAATAAATATGATGGTTATTGTACAAAGCAATGAGTTAAAATTCCAAAAGCTACATGAACATCACCCATTTTTAAAAAAAGGTCAATATGCCGAACATGTTTTAATAGGGCATTTTTTATGAAAGATGATGTGAGTGATGAAATGCCCATTGAAACGTTCAAAACTTTGATTCTTTTGGATGGGGTGTTAAACTAGGATGGGGTGACGAAATCAGATTGCAAGTTGAAAGGGGACCATACTACACATTTATGAGGTTGGATAGAACGACTTATGGCACGAAGTTTGGTTTGAAAATGGTCATATGCAAATGATAAATTGAAAGGAGGCTTATTATGTGAGTGTCATTTGCAATAGATGGAAATAAATAAGACGGAAACTGATTAATTGTAAAACGTAGTGCCCCATAATGAATTAGGCAAATAGTGTAACTCCTACGGGATCACCTTGATGAGTTTCCATGACAAATGAGATGATTATGACATTACTTTCACAATTGCGATGACTATAAAATAAAAGAAATTCAAAATCATAGAATGCACAAACAAAAAGGGTAAATTATGTGATGTCCCCACCTATTGCACAAAGTTTTTGAAATAATATAACCCCTCTTAACATCGAATTGAAAGCATTTGCCACATCTTGCTAAAAATCAACGTAGTTGGGGTGAAAGTCCAAAGTGTACTTGGTACCATGAATTATTACTTCATATTCACCCTTGGTTGCTACTTCAATTTCGTGTAGGGATAAATGTGTTGCAAAGACATTACAAAATTGAAAGCATAAAGCCTAACTTATGAGTCAATACAATGTTTCCCCCATGGCAATTTAAGGACAAACTCCACCTAAAGGCTTGGTCATGACTAAAAGGCAAGCTACCTAAGGACATGCGTAATTTGATGTGGAATGTGACCTTGTGCAATATGAGAACAAAATTAAAACAATTGTGAAAATCCATTCACAAAATCTTTTGGGAGAAAATAGTCTCAAATGTGTTCAAAAAACATCCCATAATGACCATTTAAAAATAAATGCGACATGCATTGGAATGCTAATTTAAAGAAGTCAAATGAAAGCTTGAGGTTTTAATCGAGTTTGTAATCTTCCAAAAAAAGCAAGAAAAAACCATATGATTCAAGATGTAAAGTGGTGAAAGCTAAGGTGGTTTTAAAGGATGTGGTGCAAGACAAAATGGTGCCAAAACTTAAGTTGCTCAAAAGTATTCCCTTGCATGTCCAAGGACTAAACTATGGAGAAGGTGTTTATGAGTTGTAGGATCATGTTGAGGAGGAAGCATTAAGGTCAACTTGTTGCTAAAGCTTGGGCTTGTAAGAAGAATTTCTCCTACAAGTTTTCCTAATTACTTGCTAAAAAATGTTTGAATTGGATTTGCATTTCTCTATGCCCAATAGCTCCGCCTCAAAAGGGCAAAGAAAGACACCACTATGGTAACAAGAACAACAAATGTTAAGCTATAACATCGTAAGGGTCTTGTGCGAGCTTATCCAATGGAAAACAAAATGTCACTTATACATCATGCCATAAAACAACAAGGATGTTGTACAATTGAGAAGGTGCAATCATGGTAATATGTACCGTACCAAATGTAACTAGTGTTGATGTTAAATGCTATTGAAAATGTAATTTAATTTGGTATTAAAATTTTAGGATTTACTTATATGATAACATTTCTAATATATCATGGGAACTTGTGTTCATAAATTTGAAATTAATCAAATGACTAAAAAATATGAAAAAACATTAATAAAACATTGTAACCAGTGTTTTTAAACAATAAAAAGACATGTTTAACAACCTGATTTTTTTTCTAAAAGATATATTTTGAAAAAAAATGAATGCAAACCTTATCAAAGTACTATAAAAAAAAACTATCACGATTTTTTAATATTTTTTCTAAAAACCTTTGTGGAATATTCCAAGAATAAAGTAGTCCAAAAAGCAATCCCAAAAAGGCAAGTGTGGCTCATGTTATCACACTTGTACCTAGGAGGACAAAAACCTAAATGGAAGGACCTAAGGACATCTAACGTCAAAACACAAGCCTAGGTTGATGTAGGTGTGTGGGAGTAGGGGAGGGTATAAAGCCAGGATGGTCACATGGTGTTTAAGCCACCATGTGAACTATCGAGCTTTGAAAGAAATAAAATAAGGGAGTAGAAGGAAAAAAAAAATCACTCTCTTTAAGTAAGCAAAAAGCTTTAACACAAAAGGGATTTTCCAAACTTAATAGGGCAGCCTCATAAACCTTCTACATAAACAAACATAAAACAAACATACATTAAAAAATATTCACATACAAAAGGTCAGAATATTCCACACATATGAAGGAAAACAACTACACATGGAATTATGTGTACAAAGGTGTGGCAAGAAAAAATGATTTTACTCCTAAAATTGTTCCCATGTATAGTCCACAAAGGAACAAAGCCTTAAGTACCTCAAAGAAAAAAAATAAAAAACAGTAGATTAAACAATTAGCCTCCAAAAAAATTGGTCTTAAACGTACACATTATAAACCAATTAGTAAAATTGATTACAATAAAAAAAAATTCTAGTAAAGGAAATTCGGTTTTGGTAAGTCAAATCTAATTTCAATGAAAATTTGGTAAAATTTTGTTTTAGGTAAAATCTACCTTCAACATCATCCTTATTTCTAATTAGGATTACATCCTTGTAATTACACTACCTATACTACTCCATAATTGTAGTTTCTATTTCCTCAAATTACCATCTACCCCTAGGTCTTCCGTTGTGACAACAAGACTTAGTGTGATGGTAGTAAGGACAATGGATGATTCCGGTTGTATCAAAATCAAAGTCCCCCCTTCCATACCAATTTTTACCATCGGATTTGCTCTCACTCATTCTTGGTTGTTGTGTTAGATTGACTATTCGATCGGAATGTGCTGTAGCTTCTATAAGTGTAGTGGCTGGAATAAGTGCAGCACCTTCGACTTCACCAAAACCATCTACAATATTGGAACGAATCCCAATACTAGAAGTTATTTTTGATTCAATAGGTCGTGTTTCCAATGCAACCACCAAATCTACCTCCATCTTTTTGCGTTCACTCTATTCCATTCCCTTGTGAATTAGATTTGGATGCAAATCTAGAATGAGTTTACACTCTATCAAACTCGAAAGGCGGCATCACTAGATGTGACATCACATGTCAGTAAGTCTCAATATGTAATTGGTACAACTCTTTGTCTTTTCAATAGGATTCAAATGCCTCCTAGATGATTTCACCAATTTGTTCCTTGTACAACTCCCACTATTTGGCTTGGCTCCTCTTGCTCTTCTTGCTCCTCTTACTACTTTTCTAATAGATTAGAAATTCAGCTGTCATAAATGCATGCTCCATCTTCAAGTTGTCGAACTCCTCCATCTGGTAGTGGTAGAGGTTTGTGAGCTTCACCCTCTGCCTTAACGCCTTCATCTCCTCTACTAGCGCACCCAACTCCTCTTGAATTACACTAAGTTTCTTTTGAACCTTCTCTGAATCTTGTTATAGCAACTAGATTTTTTTAATTGATTATTACAACTCTAATTGTTGCTTCTACATGGTTTTGGTAAATGATTGATTTTAGCTCTCCAACCGCTCTACCATCCCATTAACTGAAACAAATAATTTTTTGGTAAGGGTCATAGATTGCTCCATCGCTTCCAATTTGCCTACTCCTATTCCAAAGCCTGCTTGAGCTTGACTCATTCCAAATCGATGGAGCCCAATGTGTTTCTGATTTCGATAAGGCGTTTGTGGAGATCCAGTAACTTGTTCCAATAGTTGGAGTTTTTGATTTCCAACTCTAGGACCTTCTTCCTTATGCCTTCCAAGCTCTATAGCTTTGTCTACAAATGTTATATGGTAAGAGCGTCATGTTAGTTAGCCTTCTCTAACTACAATAGTTAACCTTTCAAACCAACTAACTCTTGCAAGTTCTTTTGCAACACCTTTGCAGCCTCCTTTTTTGTTATGGCCAACTAAAAAGTTGTTAAAATGTTGCCCATTGTCTGGGCAAACTTTCTTGATCAGAGTAGGTGGTCCTCCAAACCTTTTAGTGAAGAAAAAACCAAAGGAATTAGAACCCTTTTATGGAGGAAAAAATCCACCCAATACCAAAAATGAAGTATTAGGAGGGGCGATGTTCTTCAGTTGCTTCACTTAAACTTTGTACAAAGTTGCCATCAAAAAAAATTTCTAGTGGAATATCCATTTTCAGTATATCACTCACTAAAATTGCCTCTCCCTCCAACCATTGTTGTAGTTGGCTACAAATGTTTATAGGGGTTTCTACCATACCTATAGGCATTGAATGTAGTTTCGATAAGTCTTGCACTAAAAACTTCTTCAATCCGATTTGGACTTGAACTTCGCATTCTTTCCTTCTTCAAGGACTTAACGCTTCTAGTGATCGTTGAACTAGAGTGCATTTCCCTAGGGATAGTATAGGATTTCAAGGACAAACTTGACCCAAATTCCATGCTCTCGATGCCGATAGCAATGTTGGCAAAATTTTCGATTGTTGTGAGCTTTCCGGTTGGGTACTCGTCCCACCAACTTTTTGACATCCTCCATTTCCTTGTCTAGATCAATGGGTGCATGCCAGAAATGTGTACTTGGAACCCTGCTACTCCTTACAACTTGAACTTTTGATTTTGGTCTAGCAGTACCTTCATCCTCTTCGTCTGATTTCGGTAGGATGAATATCAAGTCTACTAGAAACATATTTCAAAGTAAAATGTCTACCACTTGGGTAGCACCAAATATGGTGTTGCCCTACTTGTGCTTAGTTTTGTGGGTGCAAACAAATCATGTAACTTGCTATAAAGGTTGTTGAATAGTACAACATACCAATTCACGTTCATGCCCTACTCGACTAACACCACAAAACTCATCAATTTTTGGGCCACATAGGTGAGTTTGATGCCCTTTAACCAAATTACCTAGATTAATGCTGGAAATATGGCTGCATACATTCCCTTGCAAAAGGAAACCTTCCACCTTTCCCTATCGACAAGTGCTTCCAGTGGGGCGATTTTCCAATAGACAATTGCCTCCATTTCTTTTTCCTTTTCCTTCATTGGCTTGGCCAATAACTTGGTGATACCTACTTTCGGTAGCTTGAACATCTCAACCATCCTCTTTTTGGTTATGAAAACCAGGACTCCTTGCTCAACCGATTTGATTTGTTTTGGATTAAATTAGGTGATGGCCTATAGAAACTCCTTGACCAATGGCCATATCAAACTCAACTACATGTTGAACAAACCAAAAATGCCAATGTGCCAAACCCACTCCACATCTCTACCTACAATCCATATCTTTCCCCTACCAAAAAGGGTTACAACCATTTTCTTTCTCTTCTTTTCCTCACGATCAAATTCCGATGTGCCTTGGTTCGACTTGATTCAAATTCTAAACTCTCTATCCTTCTCATCTTTTCTACCATCTCCTTGCTAATGTTTCCCCTCATCTTCACCAACAAAAAATTAATAAGAATTAATGCAACATAACAATACTAGAAAGAGAGAGAAGAAACTAAGCGAATAATTCCCTATTTTATATCGAAGTTCGAGTGCCTAAACTTGGCGCCAATTTTACAAATTGTTTTACAAGTACTAATGAATTCCTATCCTTCCAACATCGATTCATTGGTTTGGATGAAAACACAACTGATATTGATTACCCCGACTCCAAAATTTGCCCCTATAGATTTTGGGATGGAATCTTGATATGTAGATTCCAAACCAAAATTGTTCATGACGATTCCACCTTAAAAGTTCAAAATCTACCCCAACTAATTTTGGGGTAGAATTTTTGGTTGAATATTCCAAACCCAAATTTGTTATGGTCGATTTCGACTTACAATTTATTGTTGAACCAAAATTTCCAACAAGTTCATTGGATAGATGTGTTTCAGTGAAATTCCAACTTTTTGGTTAGACTTTATCGAAATTTGTTGAACTGAAAATCCTTTTCAATTCGATAGTCTCATTCACCTATTTAGTGATGAAAACCAGATTTTTTTGGTTGATTTTGATTTTCTAGGTTGTCTCATTTTCAATAAAGCCATAGTAAAAATGTTCTCTTAAGTCCTCTTTATGTTATCCTCCCCCTTTGATGATAGTTTCTAATCCTCTGGGAGTTTGTCCCAAATATCGATAAGGTTTTAGCTTGTTGATGTTCACCAAAATGGATTTGGTTCGAACTTGTCTACATTGATGAATAATACAATATTGTTGGGGAGACAATATTGTATTTTATACAAACCAAACCACCATTTTTTGAATTTTCCAATGTGTTCCTTTCAACCTTGTGGAAACCAAAGAATTGTGTCCCCCATAAAGAACATCTTAATTTTATGGTTTTGTTGAGCCCATAATGTTGTGTTCCATTGCCTTGTACTTGTCCATTTGATTGCCTCCTGATGGGTTCCATCCAAATGTTTTAATTTTACCATGCAATTAGTCAAAACATGAGTAGGAAAGAAGTTTCGGTTGGGATGTGAATTTCTCGTGGGCAACAAATATTCTATTGGCATCAAAGGGTAAAGGTCATATACTAGTTGAAACAATGTATGTCCAATGGTTACCTTGAATGTTGAACTGTAGGCATACAATATCGTGTGTAGGTGTTCATCCCAATTGGTACAATTCTCATTTACCAACTAAGTGAACAATAACTAATGAATTTGTTGGTGGGATTCTACCTATACATTGCCTTGCAGGTAATAAGTGGTCGGGGTCGTATGTCATAACAAAAAATGATTGGTAAAAATCTTAATGGCATCGTTGATAAAGTGAATGCCTTGATCACTTACCAAAATAAATGGACAACCAAACCATGTGAGAATGAATTCATAGATGAATTTTGTTGTCATGGCCATTGTATTGGTGCGTAATGCCTTTGCTTCCACCCACTTGGTGGCATAGTCGATTGCTACTAAAATGTACTTGTTTCTGCTATACCTGTTTATGGGTTTGATTAGGCTGAGTAAGTCCAATCCCCATTTCATGAAGGGTTTCGCTAGCAATGAAGTATCAGTTTCAAAATGTTACTATGTATTAAATTCCCTCTTGGTAATTATAGAATTTTTAATCCTATATTTTGGTCTAAAATTTGGACTAAAATACATTAAAACTAATACCTAACACAATTTGCTCTTCATATCTACTTAGAACTAATTTCAGAATTAAAATCCAATAATGAAAATATGATAATAAAAAAAATCAAAATAACAATTCTCATTATGGAAGCAAAACCTTTCTAGAGATAAAAACATATTTCTTTCATACTCCATTAAAGCTCCATGTTCTCAAATGATACAATGGTTTTTCATCTTTTTCTCTTCTCCAAAAGATATACTTCAAAAAAAAATCCTATGTTCTATTTGAATTCAAATGGTGATAAAAACTATGTAATCTAGTTAATAATTCCTAAAAATAGTAATTAAGTAAATTGAAATATACTAACTAATAATTATCACAAGTAACTACTCCTTTAACATTACCCCCACTCATATTTTGAATTATGTCCCAAAATTCTAGAAAAAAATGTGTTAAAAAAGCTAAATGTTTTGATGTTTCCAATCCCGAGATTCAAAAAATCTAATCTATATATACAACAATCTATTCTATTTATTCTATAGTGTGCTTTACATGTATTTTAGATTGAAGCATTATCTGATTTTCTATTGTATACAAAATTTGTTGTTGCTCTTTTAATGCTTATGTTGACAACTATGCAATTGTTTGTTGATGGGTTACATTCTATTGTTATGATTGCAACTTTGTTATCACATGTAGTTACTACTACAACTTCAAATATGTTATGAGCTGAGTCCGCTCTTACTATTGTAATTCTGATACAAGTTATAGGTGTTGGTTTGGTTGTAAATATGATGTAATATGAATTTGATCCTATTGTTGCAACTTTGACACATGCTCAATTTGACCCTGGTGATCCTCTTGCATTATATGTTCCTCAGGTTGTATTTGCTCCCCTATATTTGTGACTATAGATGCATACTCCTAAGAACTCATTTCCTGTAAAAATAAATTATACTTGTTCTAAAGTCTATTCAGCATCCTCCCTTTCACGGCTATCCTTTCCTCCTCTAAGGTCTCTTGGCTCTTTTGGAACTCTTGTACATGATCATCCTGCCCCATCTGTATCCCCTTTGTCTTCTTCCTCATCTGAAATCTTTGGTTTTGGAAATAGAACTAAAGGCTCATACTTAAATGATGGCATAATTTTTACCATCTGAGAAATCTTGTGTCTATACAGCCTTTCATTCCTATCATACTTCCTTCAGACCTTCCCAATATCCTTCTAGACAATGTTTTAAACTACATCCCACCATAAGTTTGCATATTTTTCCTCAATTGATAATGCCTTGAGTTTTACCTAAAGCAAAGTATTATGCTTTTTGAATTCACTATTTTCTGTAAAAACAATATCATAATTGAAGGGTTTTTTCTTTTGAATCTCCTCCAAAAATTCATTCAACTTTTCATTAAAGGCCATTTGTTTCTACAAATTCATGTCCATTTATGCATGCTTATGGTCAGCCTACCTTTATACCTCATTCGTAGCTTGATATGGATTAGCATTATCCACTTTGAGCTCCTCCACCTCCTTCTGATGTTTTTTTAAAAATTCCTCCATGTGCCCATAGTCCTTCCGAAATTTGTTATGTTTTATACTTGGAGTATCCTTCTCTATTTTAAACCCTAATAATTGGCATCTGCCTCCTTTAAAATTCATGCAAGGAATCTCTTTCCATTATGATGTTCTCCAAATCCTTGTTTTATTTCTGTATGTTATCAATCTTTTGTCTGCCTACCTAGAATTTTGCCAATACCTTATTATTCTCATTATTCCTATCATGTAATTCTGCTTTGAGCTTTTACTCATTCTCCAAAGCTCCCTAAAGATTTTGATCTATCCTTCTCTATAATTTGCTTATTTTTTATCTCTAGATCAAAAAGTCCAAGCAAAATATTTGTCATATGTACACTATATTTTGTTGCATGTTTAAACATAGTAGCAGTTCTTTTATGTTCATCTAATTATGCTTCTACCCCTTGCACAAACCTTGGTGTATTAAACCTAGGAGTCTAACCCTTGGAACTTGTACTTGATGAATCTAAACTTCTGTGTATAGTCCAGACTTCTCTAAATACATTCAATCCTATTGTAGAACTTGGTCTTGAAGGCAACATACCTTCATTATTCTATGGTGATGGGACAGATTGTTAAACTTCTAGTGGACTATGATCAAAATCCTATATATGCTTCTCTTCTAATTGCCAAGCTTGAAACTTTGGCTCCTTTTTTAGTAATCTCTAATATTCCTACCCATCAAACCTCTACTCTCACTTGGGAGAAATTGGTAATCTTGGATCAGATTTATGAGATATGGATTTTTCCTTTTGTCTTTGATGTTGTTGTTGTTACCTCCTTAGTAATTTTGCTACTTGTTACAGATCAATATTGCCTTTCATTGCAATATCCTCTTGTCTGATATGCTTCTTCTACAAAAAATTTCTCTCTTCAACATCATTAGATTGAGACATTAGAACTACTCTTTTAGTTGTCCTAGTCTCTAGTTGTTTTTCCTTTTTAGGAGAGATGTGCATAGGGTTCAAAGGCCTTTTGTTCTTAATCAACCTCTCCTTCATACTGTCTTTTCTTCTTTTGTCATCTTAAGGCTATTATGCTTGTTTTTTTCTCTTGCGACTCTATTGACACTATGAATTCTTTTACTCCAATCCTTCGGAACTCCACTATTAATGCTACCATTCTACTGATTAACTATAGGTTCATTACACTTCACTCTTATTGCCATAGGAACACCTTCTGCTATTGTTGGTTCTACTCTTGGTAAGACTACAATCTCTTGTCTAATTACAAATACCGGCTCAACTCCTTTGGATATTTTGATACCCAAAGTTACGAATTCTTGCTCAACAACATAATTAAGCAAAGGTTCAAAATTTTGAGCTCTTTGTTCAAACTCTTTATTTTCCTGGCCTTCCCGATAATAAAAAGGTGAAGTAAATTATACCTTAGCACCAATTTTTCCCTTTCTGACCTTTGAGTTTTTGTTGTTTTTTTTTAATCAAAACATCAAAATCATGTTGTTGCATCAGATCTATTAATTCCAACACAACTCTATGTTGAAGTTCAAATTCCCGACTCCTTCATATAAACTCAACTTATGAGTCTACATTTTCAATTTGATGTTTTTTCTCTTAGAATTTTGTTACAAATTATTAATGCACCTTTGTGCTTCACCAATTTGCACATCACAAGGAATAATCGATGCTACTTGAGGCGTTTTATGGCTTATAAGTCTCTCTTTTGTCCATGTGATGCACCCCCAAGCTTCTTGATGGACTTAGTTTTGAGTTTAAAGAAGAAGATAGCAGAAGGAGGAGTTAGGGCGTGCTCCCTAGCTCAAAGCATTTCGGGGGTAGAGGGGTGTGTTGGAGCTCCGAGATGGGACTAGGAAGATTGGCAAGTAAGTCACTTAATCACACGGACCTGCACAAACCAAGCAACAAGTTGGTTAGTGCATAGTTGGAACACTTTTAGTGCACGGACAAGCCACGAACAAACACGAACTCACAAGATTCACCACAGCCTAGACTTGGGGGAAGCCACCACCTTCCCCCTTATATTATACTCTATGCTTGGCCACAAGGCCAGCACCCGAATGGCATTTTGTCCCGGGACTCCCAAGTGGGAGTCCCGAAATTCCCAAAGTTGGGACTCCCATGAGTTTGGGGCCCATAACTTTGTGTGTAAACCTCCGATTGAGATGAAATCTAAAGCAAAGTTGTAGCTCTCGTCGAGAGCTTTCCAACGGTATGTGGCAAGACACCTGCAAAAAGGAAATCAGGGCAATTCCCGACTTTTAGTGGTCGAGAGTCAAATTATCAATTTGGCTCCCGGCCCTTCTTTTGGCCATAACTTGTGTTTTAAGTGTCCAAATGGTGATGCGAACCCATTTTAGATATATAAGTTCTAAGAGCTTTCCAATCATATATGAAACATTTCAATCCAATGAGTTTTGACCCTTGCAATCGCCCTCTGAAGATTTGGGAGTCCATTGAAACTCCAACTTCTCAAAGTGGGGGTTCATTTGGGAGTGTGGGGTTCATTCCCTCCCACTCTCTTGCATTTCCCAGGAACATGAAATGTGATTCCTGGGCTCACTTTTGGCCCTCACTTTCGCAAGCCTTTGCCTTCGTCGCAAGCCCAAGGCTAGGGTTGCGACACCATGGATGTCTCTATTTTATTTAATAAACTTTTCTAGGTGTTTCAAATTATTGATCTACATGATCTGCATTCAAATTGTTACTAATGGTAATGCCATTTTCCACTTGTTCATGTAACACAACTTAATTTAATTGTTTCCTTAGACTTCTAATTACAATTCTATTTTTCATCTCTCCACATCCTAATTCAAATATGAACAAACTTTTGCATTAAAACAAAATCTTCACAATTAGCTACTTTCCTTAAAAAAAAAATTTGAAAAAAAAATTATGATTAAATTTTTCTTTTAATGCAAAAAACAAAACAAAATCTTACTATTTATTGCAACCCTAGCTTTGGGCTTGCGACTAAGGCAAAAGGGTTACAAGGTTACGGGCCAAGAGGAAGCTCGAGAGTCAAAGCAAAAAGGTTGCAAGGGTGCGAGCCGAGAACAAGCCTGGGAGTCACATCACATACTCTCATGAGTGTAAAAAAATGTGAGGGAGTATGAGGGAGTGAACCCTCACACTCCCAAGGCAACTCCCACTTTGGGAGATGGAGTCCCAGTGGACTCCTGAAACTTCAGAGAGTGATTTTAGGGGTCAAAATTCAATGGCTTATGGCGTTCTTTATATCATTGGAAAGCTCTTAGAACATGGATGTCTAAAATGGGCTTTCATTACTCATTTGGATATCTGAAACATAAGTTATGGCCAAAAGAAGGGTCGAGAGTCAAACTATCAATTTGACTCCTGACCACAAAAAGTTAGGAATCAACCCGATTTACTTGGCTGTAGAGAGCATGCAACATACCGTTGGAAAGTTTTTAATGAGAACTACAACTTTGCATCAAACCACATCTCGATTCAAGGTCTGCTCGAAAAGTTATGGGGCTCCAAAGTCGCGGGAGTCCCAATTGGCGCAATTTCGAGACTCCCACTCGGGAGTCACAGGAGAGAAAAGCCATTTGGATGTAAGCTCCATGGCCAGCCATAAAATATACTATTAGGGGGAAGGTGGTGGCTTCCCCCAAGTCCGGGCCGTGGTGAGTCTAATGTGTCTGTGTTGCCCATGGTTTGTCCTAGCACCAAAGGTGCTCCAACTATGCACTAACCACTTTGTGTGGGTTGTGTGCAGGCCTGTGTGAGTGAGTGAAGCTTGTCAACTTTTCCTAGTCCCATCCCGAAGCTCTAACATGCCCCTCTATCCCTCAAAATGTTGTGAACTAGGGAACGTGCCTCAACTCTTCCCTCTTCCGTTATCTTCTATTTGGACTCACATTTGAGTCCTTTAGGGAGTCGGGAGTGCGTCATTATTTTTCTATAGAAACAAAAAATTTAGCAACAAAACATAAACAACAGTGTGGAATTCATCCTGAATTCACACCTTGGGATGGTCACCAAATGGTAAAAACAGAATCTCTAATCCTATATTCTAGTCTAAAATTTGGACTAAAATACAATAAAACTAATATTAACACAATGTGTTCATTTAGATCTACTTAAAATTAATTTCAAAATTAATATCCAATAATGAAAGTATGATATAAAAAACATCAAAATAACAATTTTAACTATGGAAACAAAGTTGTTCCAAAGATCAAAACATATTTCTCTCAATAGCATTAAAGCTCCATGTTCTAGAATGATACAATGGTCTTTCATCTCTTTCTTTTCTCCAAAAGATATGTTTTTAAAAAGAAGTCCTATGTTCTATTTGAATTCAAATGGTGATAAAAACTATGTCATTTAACTAATAATTTTTAAAAATAGTAGCTAAATAAATAGAAATATAATAATTAATAATTACCACAAGTAACTACTCCTTTAACACATGTTTGTTAACAATTGTCACAAGCTTGGCAATATTGGAAAACATCCTTGTGCATCATGGGCCACTAATATTTTGCATCCAAAATCTTGTGAACTATGATTTTGAATGAAAAATGTCCACCAATGACTCCATGCATCTCCCATAACACTATGGGAATTTTCAAGTCCTAAAAATAATGCCTCAAAACTTGGTCTTGACCTTGATGGTATAATTTTCCCTGTATTAAAGAAAAATGTAAAGGTCTTGAAGTTAGCTTTTTCTTTTGGTCTTGGCCATAGTGAACCAAAAATTTTATGATAATGAAACATTTGGAGATTTCTTATAACCACACTAGTTATAAAAGGAAAAGTGGAGCATCCATTGTCTGATCCGGTACTCCACTTTCTTCTTGAAATCAGGCATGTAGGATAAGGCATCTACCACATAGTGAAATTTCCTTGGTTTATAAATTACCAAAAAATCATACTCTGAGAAGAGAAGTAGCCACTGTGTTATTTTTCTTGAAACTTGGGGTTTTCAAACCAAGTACAACAACACCATGTGATCAACATAGAAAATGAATTTGTTACCCAACAAATAATGATAGAATATATGGAGAGCATACACCATTGTGAACGCCTTTCTTTCGGTTGTCATATAATTTTGTTCATCAATGTTGAGCAATCGTGATGCATAAGCAATATGTTGGTCACATTTTCTAATGAGGTTATTCGCTAGCATAGCCCCGACTACCATATTAGAAGCATCTATGGGAACATGAAATTTGATGTCCCAACGAGGTGAAATTAAAATCAAATCCTTGATTAGTCCAACTTATTTCATGATGGTTTGATACACCATCCAAAGTGTATACAAGTTTGGTTTAGGACTCAAAAGCCCTAACTGTTACTATAGTTCTTTCGTCATGATGTTCATGTTGGAGCCTCCATCCAATAAGACATCCTCAACTATGTTCTTGTCCACCTAAACCTATATCATAGCCATGTGAAGATTAATTGTCACTGAGGCGATAACTAGATTAGATCCTGACATAATGATAGTTCTTTTTCTAAGGGCAAGCTTGGTAACAATATATTGTTTCAAATCTGGAGTGATTTTTAAAAGTTGGCCCAAATTAAAGGGATGTTTACTTTCTAATAGTTGTTGGGTTATATCCTCCAAAACCAAAAAAAATCGATTATTCTGGTATTTGCAATAAATTTGGTAATAATGATATTTTCGATAGAGCCAATAAAACCAGTAACATTGATAGATCCAATAGAATTGATAAAGTTGGTAGGTTCAATAGATTTAATATATTGATTCTTGGTTTCCAAACCAAAATTCTTTGTGAGATTGGCTTTAATCAGAGTTAGTATATTTGCTCTAAACAACTCCTTGTGTTATAGGTCCTTGATAGCTACTTCAAATGAATGTTGAAGCTTTTCCTCTTCTTGCCAATCGATTAAGCTCTTGTTTTTGAAAGGTTCCTTCTCCTTCAATACCACATTTTTGGGTATTTGATTATGGGTTGTAACTACAAAAACCATGTTGACAACAACATTGTCCTTTTTAGGTGTAGTTACCATTGCCTTTTCCTTGAACATGGCTTGAATTACATCCCTACGAGGGTAGTCGTAAATTTTATGTTCAATGAAATTGCAGATGAAGTAGTGGTAAATGATTGAACCATATTTGTTTGCTTCTCTACAACCTCCTTTGTTATCGGATTTATTTCTTGTACCACCATTAGTTTGTGCCAAAACTCCATCCACTATTACTTCCTTCTTATTTTTAAGTTTGTTGTTTAGGTTATCCAGATTCCAATGGCAACGCTCCTTAGAGTGTCCCGATCTATTGCATTGATCGCAAATTACATTTGTTCGCCTTCCTTCACTAACTTATCTTATTTGATTAGAAGTTCCAACAATTTCCAATATTCATTGGCATTTCCCATACTTTCTTCATAGGTGATTGCAACATCCTTGTGTTCGAACAAGGTGTCCCTCTTCATCCCCACTATTGCTATGTGAAGTTATGGCTGAAATCCTATTCAAAAGAAAGTGGTCAACAAAATGTCATTTGTTTGATGTTGAAGGTAGTTTACTAATTTCAATATATGTTCATAGTATACTTCCACTTTTTCATCCATGCCTTGTTTTATTACTTGTAATGCCATGTACACTTGTTCATATGTTTGTACTTTTCAATAACGTTTATAGGATGTAACTTCCAATTTGTCAAATCTGCAACTAGGATAGGCTCTCATAAAATTCTCTCCCCACTTGAATATGGCATCGTGAAGTGTAAAACAAAATAGATTAACAATGTCAACATCATTTTTTTCTCCATTAATCTAAATGGCTTTGCGAAACACACGTACATGAACATCTAGGTTCATTCCTGCAATGTAAGTGGGGTATGGTAAGGATTTCCTACTCGATGGAAGATTTGGTGTTATAAGGTGTTGGACAAGACACTATGAAAGGTACCATGAATTCCAAGTAGGCCCTATCCATGGCCTTGCTAGTCTTGCAATGTATGGTTTGGGATTTTGGTATGTTGGGTATATGCTACCACCACCACCTGGACGACCGCTACCATCACCTCCTAGAGGTCCACTTCCTGGAGGCCCATTACCACCTATGCCGAAAGGTCCACCACCACCGTTGTTGATAGGTACAGTTCATCCATTCGTAAGTGGTCTACTAGCATCTCCAATTAGGGATGGTTTTCCCCTCTAGTCATAGTATGGTTTTTTGGTAAAAATGATTCGTAGCATCCTAAGGTTGTGTTTTCTTTCAGAATAATCTTCATCCTCATCTAAAGGCTCCCCACAATATGTTACAATCCCAGCTTATACAATTCCTTGAACTGGCTTTGGTGATATTATGGGGGTAGTTAAAGGGTCAGGCATAGGAGGCCACATTGTGGGAACACCCCCTACTCCCCTATAATTAAACCAAAATATGGCATATAAGGTCCAACATGAAGATACATTAAATTTGGAAAACCTATTGGATTTTGTTCCATGACATTTCTGGTAAGCGGAATAGAGATAGGTGGAATAACTAACTTTTTACAAGCTATATTTGGTAATGCTGAAGAATAAATCGGATTTTGAATATTTGAACCTAGATTTTGAACAAGTACAGATGTCGGATACGGTCTATCATCCGTTAATATTATGTGTGCAAGTAAAACACTATTAGACTAGTAAGAACAATTGTCTATTTGGTGACCAGAACACAGGAAAAAATCTTGGATTTTTCCACTACCACCCATTGCAACTACTTGTCCAATTTGAGCACTATTTGATTTATTATCATCGTGCACAAATAACAAGTGAATTTTTTTACTAGTTATTTATGCATAATTTCCATAGTGAAAACAATAATTGCCTTGTTCACTAGTATTGGATTTTTTCCTCCATGTTGAATTTTATAATAATAATAAAAATCGACATGGAAAATATTTCAACCCTAGACTCCTTACAAGAATGGTAATATTGTTTAGTCATTCTTTTAACAACTTTTCAACTATTAACATCTAGCATAAATTGAATCCAGGTTTGATAACAAGTGGAAAATGTTATTCATAAACTGCACCTTGCACTTACACAAGAATTCACCTTTTTTTTTTTTAATAATTTCAAAAAAAATATGTGAAAATTAAGGTAACATTCAATTTTATTTACACATTGCACTATAATGGTTAGTGATTTTTTTGGCATTTCTTCAACTATCAACATTTGCACATGAATTGAATCATTCATTTTAAATGTGTTAAATCCATTACTATCTAATTGCATTTTACACTCACCATAATGTTTTAAAATGGATGTATAATTTCTTTTTGTGTTTCACATTAATATTTGGATTAAATATTAAGTCAAAATGTTCATATATACAAAATCTAAGGTCCATGTAAACCTTTATATTTAAAATTTTTAATGCTCAAACTTGTACATTAACATAAATTTTAAACTATGTTTTTCCCCAAGTTTGTCCATCATTGGACAAGTTTTTTATTACAAATGTTTATGATGCCACAATAATAAAACCTCAAAAAACTATCCTTAAATTATTTCTCCATTTTATGTCTTGATGTATGAGAAATATAAATCTTAATTAGATTGTTTTAAAAAAAAGTTGTTTGGGTATATTATTATTTTTATTGTTACCATGATTTAGCATTTATTTTTAGGCTTGTTTTGTTACAAGTTTATGTCTAAGTATTTAGAGTTGAAATTTTTTAATTTTTTTTAAAAGTGAAAAATGGTGATATCATAATTATGACATCAATGAATTGTTATGATTATTATTTCAATTTTGTGTTGTTGTTCAAATGATGATAATTGAATTGAACTTGCATTATTTTCATAAGGGGTCACTAAGTGTTGGAGTTCTAAACCATGTGCATCAAACAAAACATTTTTTGGAATGTATTATATGATTGTTTAACCTATTTTTTTTCACCCTATTATTACCTTTTTAAAAATTATGCACATATTTAAACCAACATAGATTAATTATACATTTTAATTATTAATTATTACATAAATTATATTAATTATAAATATATGTTTGAATAAATAGTACCTTTTACCCAATAACTAATATATAACACCTTATATTTTTACTCCCATATTTTTAAAATTTTTAAAGAAATGACACCCCTTGATAATTTTCTTTGAAATTTCATTATTATCTAATATTTCCCCAAAAAGAACCACCACGTTGCGAAAATTTGCCATCAAAGACAAAACAAAAAATATTGTTAATTAAAGGGGGGGAGGGTAATCCAACTATTTAATTCCAAAAATCACTAAATTACGTTTCTTTTATTTCTACAGAGGTAAAATGAATTGCTAAATTATTTAAAAATTTATATAAATTATATGTTGTGATTTTTTTTGAAATTTTTGTAATTAATATTTTTTTATTAATCAATAATTAATGTTGTTAAAAAAAAATGATGTTGAGAAAAAATGGTTATATTGATTATTTTATTTTATTTTTTCTAGTGACCAAATTTTGCCAATTTAGGGGGGGGGGGGGATATAAACAATGGTTTTTTCCTAAAGAAATCAAATTTTATCAAATTTAAAATTGATACTTTTAAAAAGTATTATTGAAAGATTAAAAAAATTTGCAACTCTATAACTCTTTTATAGGAAAATGTGGGTAAAACTACTTAATTATGGGTGATAACAATTCAAATAACATCACAAATTTATTTTCTTATAAATTATACAAAATCATATTGAAGAAAAAAATTATAATTTTTCAAAAATTGAACATATATTTTACACAATAAAAATATGTTTGTTAAAGATTTAATGAAAACACTTTTGAATTCACATTGAATTTAATCCCATTTATGAATACTATAGATGAATTTACATTTTAAAAAAATTTAGATTTCTTTTTATTCTTAACATGTTATTTTAAGTTTTTTTTGAACCCTTCTACATTGCATAATTATTTTTTTTATTTTATTTTTTTGAATAGATTATAATAAATTTTAAGATCATGTTTTCATTTGTAGCATTTGAATAAATTCTGAAAATAAATATGTATGTTAAAGTTTGAATTTTAAAAATAGTTTCATGTTGAAGATAATAAAATTAAACTTTCTTTTTATCTTATCAAAGACTTGAAGTGGTTTGGTAATGAAGACCTTGGTGCATCTTCATGAAGTCTTGGGTTCAAACCTTGATGAATGTGTGTGTTAATATATGTAAAATGTATGGACATTGATGTATCATGTGTAAATATGATATACAAAACATGTACGATGGTAGTGAATATTTTCAAAATATTTTGTTAAAACATTCAAAAAATATATTATTATTGTATTTTTACCATGGCATGCTGTGAAAAATTTACAATCCATGACCGAAGGAAAAAAAATGTTAAAAAAGTTTTAAACATGTTACATGATGATGTGGCATGTCAATCCATGTCATGTTACTTTAGGACCTCATAATATCCATGTCAATTTTTTTAATTACAAAATTGCCTAATGCGACATGTCACTACCCAAAACAACTAAAAATTATTTCACTGAATATGTCCTAATCAACTAGTCCTTTTTTATCAAAACTATGTACGTTGCATATTAATGAACTTTGTCCCATTTCACTAAAAACATAATGGATTTGGGTAGTGGAAAAACCCAAGATTTCTTCTTGTGGAACTTTGACAAAAATTACACATTGGAAACACATGAGGAAAAACATGAATGTTAAAAATAGGTGTAACCCGAATTTCTTGATAGAACTCTTATTCATCCGAAATATTCATCCTTGAGGATTGCACATTTCATACCTCATCAAAAGGTTCCTTCCTCGAAAATTGGTGCAATTCATCAATTTGCTTTTAAAGCTGATCAATTTCGCTCTTTCTAGTGTGTGGACTTGTCGCAATAGTTTCATGGTACCAAAATGTTTTTTCGATAAGGTCCCACATCAATTCCTGTGGAGTTTTTAGTTCGATCTTCATGCGTTGTAATTCCAATGGATGATTTTTGATAGGTTATACAATTTTTGGTTTAATATTTTCGATAATGTCCTCTAATTGTTTTTGCTCCCCAGTATGAAAGGTCACAACCTCCTCTAGGTCATTCTTGGGTTGCTCCAATCGCTCCAAGTTATTCACGTGGCCTATTTCAACATTTTCTTACAAGATCTGCTCCATTCTTTTCTTCATACTTCTTGTCATCATTGTTAGCATACTATAAATGATTACAAAAAAATTGTAATCTATGGGTTATTTTGCTTTTTTATTTTTATTTTTCAAACCAAAAAAAATAAATTAATACATGGTTTGTTTTGGTAGAGTCAAAGAACTCTAACTAATATTTGTCAAAATAAAAACAATAATGAACCAAAAATTTTGGATTCAAAATATGTGGTATGGTTGCCAAATGTTAGGGCCACTTGGTGAACTATTGGGCTTTGAAAGAAATAAAATAACAAAGCAAAAGAAAAAATCTCTTCACTTTCCTTAAGTAAACAAAAAGCTTTACACAACAGGGATTGTCGAAACTTAGTAGGGCAACTTCATAAACCTTCTACATAAACAAACTTGAAGCAAACATATAAAAAAAATACTCACATACATAAAGTTAAAATACTCCAAACATACAAAGGAAAACAATTGCACATGGAATTTTATGTACAAAGGTATGGCAAGAAAAAGTGATTTTATTCTTGAAATTATTCCCCTATATAGTTCACAAAGGACAAAACCTTAAGTACCTCAAAGAAAGAAGTTAGAAATGGTGGAACAATTAGTTAGCCTAATCCAAAAAAAATCGGTCCTAAGTATACATAATCTAAACCAATTAGTAAAATCAGTTTCAGTAAAAATTGTTTTCAATAAAAGAAATTTGATTTTGGTAAGTAAAATCTAGTTTTTGTGAAAAACCCAGTAAAATTCCAATTTTGGCAAAATCTACTTTTAATTGGTTTGGATGAGATGAATTGGATGCCTAACAAGAACGTTAGTGACTAGCCAACCCTTAAAGGGTAAATTGACACCCGCTAGTGGGGCAAGAGGCTCAAGGTGGAAGTTATAGGCGTGTTTGGGAGATGGGGATAGGTTGTGGGGTCTAAACATGAACAATTATAGGGGTTGATGTAATAGATGGGGAAAAGGTCTTACATGTGCATTATTTACAAGGATTGGGAAAGTGTATGGCTGGGGCCCCACGTTCGCACGAAAAGTTGGGGGCCAACAAGGGAAATTGGTAGGTGCCACTTGGGTAGTTAAATTGATATGAAGAGGTAATGGGTGGTGCATGGTTTGCATAGGAAATGAGGTGGGGAACATGTTTTTGGTGGCGTGAAAAAAGGCAAATGGGCGATAGAAATCATGGAATTTGATGAAGAAGATGAACTAAAGGACATGGGACATTTTGTGCCCATGAAGAAGGAGGTTTACTAGGAACACAATTACAAATAGGCTCCACTTTCTAAAGATTACCTACTTCTATAAGGCAATCCTAAATCTAGAAGGGCAACCATGAAAAAACTAAATGGGTGAAAAGGAAAAAAATAGATAACTATCTAGGGTTCCCTAGTTTGGGCGTTATGCTAACACCAAACCTTAATTTCACTATAGTCTTGAATGCAATCACCGTTATTCTACTAAATTCAACACCACGTATACACTTTATTACCAAAATATTACAATCACCACCTCTTTTCCCCAATCCTATAGGATTTGAGAACCCACTACACATTAGTTTTCTAAAGAACAACTTTAATGAACTAGTTACCTTGACAAAGATGTTGTTTATGAAAAGCCCAATCCACTTAGATGGCTAGATATAGAAAAGTACCTATTGCTCCTGCAAGGGTTTTCTTGTCCCACACATGCTTATTCACTTGAAAGCAAAACCAAAACAAATTACTTCTTAATGTTAGCAATAAAGGATTTGGTAATAATTTGAGGTTGCTTGCTTGTTGCAGATACGAAAGTTCAAGCATGTGACACACATGCACATGAATCTTGGTACAAGAAAAGAAATGACAGCCATGGATAGTTGAACATGAAAAAGACAAAAACAACAAAAACTACAACGTTGCAAGGTCGTGCAACACCTAAGCTTTTGAAGAACCAAACTTGGAATGGGGTTCCTAACATTTGTTTTGTCCTCTTGCTTATAATATTGGCCCACAAATCCTTTGTGTGTAATTTTTTTTCCATTTTTTATATTGTAAATTTGGCAAAATTTTACCCTGAAAATAAGCAAAATTAGTCAAGTTTGCACCCAAAATAATAATAATCCCAATTTTTTTGTCAAAAATGTCAAAATTTTGCTAGGAAAAAAACATATCCCATGATAGATTGACAATAAAACAAGTTGAACCAACCATCCTTTAGTTGGTAGGAGTAATTTACAATGGATAAATTGATGGTTTCCATTTCATGAGTGCACTGATGGGTAATGGTTTAATGCATGGTGGAAGCCTTGTTGGATTTCAAACATTGTTTCAAAGTGCATCATCATCATTGATTGAAACATACCATCAATCCACATGTTATGGGCCATTGAAAACCCCATAATGATTAATGTAGCTTGTGCCATTTGCCTAAGTGTGCATATATATATATTTTTTTTCACATTTTCACAATAGAAAATTTCTAAATTCAGTAATGTGAAGACATTTAGATGGCTCAACTAATTTTTCCTTCCAAACCCAAGTTTTGCAAATTGTTTGAATTTCCAACAACAAAATCCATTCAAAAATCAATATCTTCCACTCCTTAGCTTTGAGAATTGTCAAATAAATTTTATTAATTTGATTCATCGAGGGCTTTCCAACAACACCAAGAATGTTTTGCAATTCCAATATAGTTTTCAATTTCAATTTTATTTAGTTTTCATTGAAAAAATGGTTCGATAATCAATAGCTTCTACACTGTAACTCCAAACAATTTCAAATGAACTTAATGCACCCCTACTCAATGAGAGCTTTCCGAAGATACCAATAGTGTGGCATGAAGCGATGTGGTTTGGGAGATCTTAATGTGACAAACAAAACAAAACAAATTATCTTGTTTCATAGATAGATTATAATTTGTGCTACAATGTAATTTGAAAGGGAACTACAAATACCTAGTTGTCCACCATTAATTGACCGTTTATGGAATCAAAATGTTAATGTTTATTCTATTGAAATATTTGAAAGTTATTGTCTTGATTATCATTAATTTTTCTTCAAGACTTGTCCAAGGGGTGTTATTCTCTTTACAAATGGCCATTTTTTTTCAAGGAATTTTTGTTTGTAGCCAAAATGGCAACCATCCATAGGATGGTGTAAAAAAAAGTGGCAATCATCCTTAAGAAGATTTAGCCAAATCTAACTTTAATCTAGAAACAAAACACAAATCTATAGTCATCTCCTATAATCTTCCTATACAATGAAAACCAAACATACAAATATGGTGATTTCCACTTTTTTCCCTTCATTTCTAGCAATTGAAAATTTCAAAAATTATTTTTTTCTCGCATTATTAATTATTAATTTTGCTTTTAGTAAAATGAAAAGAACATCATGATGAGACCTAGTGAACTTTCATTGGTGGAAAAGAGAGATCTTTTTTGAAAGTTATGAGGTGTTGGAAAGTAAAATCAAAAAATTGTCAAAACTACTCTTAACCATGCACAAGGCAATTTGAAAATCATATCATGTACAATTCAAAAGCTTGAGATAATGTCAAAAATATCTTTTCAAGACTTACAAGATTGTGTACTTGCAAGTTTAAAATAAACTATTTTTCTTGAACATTGTGCACCTTCAAAGTAGTGGGAGAGTAATGTGTCCCAATATCATGAAATTCTTTTTGGGGATTTTGAAAAAATGTCAATGGAATGTACTCTTCATAGTGAACTATAGTTTATAACATATAAAGACAATAATGTTTTGAACACAAATTTAGTGTGTTGAATTCACATTGAAACACCTTGAAACATGATGATAGTAGTTGAAACTAAGCTTGTGGGTACTGTTCTTTTATCTTATGAACCCTCAAGAGAGACCTAACATTGTGTGGGATTGTTTGCATCAAGGGTTGGGAATGTTTGGGAACATGCAAGGATTATATGATACTATGAGGAAAACCCAACAAGTTGTTCAGGTTGAAGTTATTCGTGTCCAAAAAAAGCTTGGAACGTATGGTGTCTACTCTTTATTCTCAAGATTCTATTTAATCTAGGCAAATGATTAGATTGGTTATATTCTAAATCCTACTTTTGTTGGTTTTCTTTTGTTAGTCACATGATTCTTGCATAAATTCAAGAATTTTTGAGTTGAGGGTTTGGATGGATTTTGACATTTCAATACGTGACTCAAGGACCTAAGTAACTTGGCCAATAATTTCTAGTAGTTTGGATTCAATATGGTCACTCATGAAGACAAACCAAATGTGCTGCCATCGTGCCATAATATGCATGCACATTTGAATGAAAAAATCACAAGGGGTCAAGTAGGTTAGAATAAAATCATGTGTGCTAAACCATAGCTACTCACACTGTAACTTCCAAATTGGAATTTACACTACAAATACAAAGGTGGCAAATAGATGTGCAATAAAAAAAATGGTTAGATAATACTAACCATTTCTGCATATGTTTGGAGGTGGTAAATCAATGTGAACTTTTGAATAGTCCATGACCCCATTTTGATTCCAAATTACATTAATGGTGTCATTTTTTCTTGTTGTGTAGTTAAGATGACCAAAAAGTGCATGTGAAGCATGTCGTTCTATCTTATCAACTTTCAAAGCTCTTTCACATTAGTATCAATCGCAAAAAAATTGAAGTTTATGCCTTAGGTTTGTAGAGTTTCATTATTACATAATTGAAAACTACCACCAATACCACAAGTGACAACCCAAGGGTCCATCATTGTGGCAGTTTGCTACCAAAAATATTGGTGATGCCAAATGACACTATTGTCCAACTTTTCAACCTTAGTTGCAATTGATCTAAAGCTACAACCTTGCATTGATCAAGGTTGTTTTCTTGGCTTCCATCATGGATTTCAACCATCTTAGGACATCCTTCAACAAAACAACAATGAATGTACATAAAAGAAACATATTTCACATGTTTTTAATTTTAACGATTATAGGGTTTTCCTTTAATTTTGGGTAAGGTTTAAGAAAGCAATGAAAGGCTTACACAAACCTATTGAAAAATTCCCTAGGGGAACGTGAAACCCATGTTCTTGTGTGGGTGAATCGAGCTAATTGTTGCATGAAAAGTTTACACAAGCCTATTGAAGAACTCCCTAGGGGGACATGAAAACCATGTCTTTGTGTGGGTGAATTGGGCTAATTGTTGCACATTGCAAAAAAGGTTGTTTGGGCCTACTAGACCAAAAGGAAATGTTACTTTCACTAATGTGCAAAGGCATGTTTTTGGTGTTGGAGCTAGGGAAGTCAATCTACAAAATATTGAGACACAAAATAAGCAAAAACATGCATTCCAAACACAAAAATAGGTCTTGGATTTGCAAAGGATTTTAATTCCCATACATGCTTCAAATGTGCATAGATTAAGGTTGTGGGGTCAAATTATGCAAACTAGAAAATCATGATTCACAACCTAGAATTTGTACCATCGACACTTGTGAATTCCATATTCCAAATCAGCAAATTCAAAAGGAGAAGTTTCAAAAAAAAAATTCCTAATGTACAAAAGCTACACATGAAAGGTGATAAATGCGTTAGTTGTGGGACAAAAAGAAATGAAAGTTTGTCCCATGGGAGGTGGTATAAGACCTCAAGTTTGAGTTTGAAGAAGGGAAATTGTCATACTTGAATCCGCCTTGGTGCTCCCCATGCCTTCACCTCTGTTCACATACCTCACTAAACACCTAAACTACCTACATATAGCAAACCACACACTGGTGAAATTCAACATTCAGACTTGTCTTGTAACTTAAGGTTAATCCCAACCTCTAGATAGGTGAGACTAAACCCGCTACAAACTTCCCAAGTGGTCCAAGGCCTTGTCACCCAGGATTACCATCTCTCATCTTTTGGCCTAACCACATAATTTTGTCTAGCTCAAAGACTTGGTGTGCCAAGGACATCTCCTCAGGTCCCCTTCCCCAAACCCTCATTTGTCAGCACCTATGTGGCTTGTGAATGTTATCAAACCAAGAGTCAAACCCAACCCAACACTTAGACTTGCAACCCAAGTTGCTACGGGGGTCGGCCCATAGTGGTCCAAACCTAGGTCCCAATTAGCCAAATCTTCTCACTTTGAGGGTCCACCTAGAAGGGCATGTCACTCTACCCCACTTTTAAAATGTCAACGTCTTCATTGACATTATTTCGGGGTGACCACCCTTGGGCACTTCTATCACCTTTTTTTCCCTTCGACTTAGTGATGGGATTAGTTACTTCCCGATCAAAAAAGACCATTTGCGCTATGTATTTGTGTTCTTAGCATAGGAGGTATTACAAAATGTGTCTTTTGTTTTCACCTAAAGTGCTCACTTTTGGCATCTTCTCCCAAATTCCCCCTTGCAACCAATTCTTCCTTCCTTGGAATCCATTTCAAGTTTAGCTTAGAGGTTTCGGTCACCACGCCAAATGAAGGTTGCAAAAGTGCCAACAAATATTGTTGTGCCGGGCTTTACAATCCAAATCCCCTTTACCGAAATGGGACATGATTTGCAAATTCATGCGTAAGAAGTCTGATTTTACCACTAAAGGATGTGACATTTTTTTCACACACACCACCACCCTAATATCACCTAACTAAGCCTTGGAATTTCTCAATTCAAGTTCAACTCCAAGACCATTTTCGTTGGTTGTCACCTCTTTGCCTATTTTAGCCACTTCCTCTACCACGAACCTTAGCCTTTTCACTACTAACCACGCTCTCAAAAATCGTTAAGCCTATTAGTGAGAGTAATTTTTTTGTTATTTTGTGGGTGTTGTTCCCCACTTTAGAAGGGGTTGATGCCCTCATCAACATTAAAAGCCATTTTTAGGTGGGCCCTTCTTTTTCTTTTAATTTTTCTTCACTCCAAATTCATGACCCCTCTCTTGTTCACCATTTTTGGAAGGTGATTTAGGTGAGTAGGCTTCATCCACACTGCCTCCTTATGATGGAACCCATGTACTCCACCAGATACTCCTTGCCTTTGAGGTGTGTTTGCCTTGCATGAAGTATGCCTTCAATTGAAATTGTTAGCTTATGTTTGATGGCATTCACTTCTGGTCACACCTTTTGTTTCTATTTTGGCCTCTCTCCATCATGCATAAACAACTTTAGTTTTGAGATGTGAAAGGTCAAATGTGCCACAAAATTAGTCAACAACTTTAAGGTATACACATCAAGCTGTGATTTATGCAAAATTCCATAAAGGCCCTATATACTTGGTAGTGAAATGTGGGGCTAGTCCATCAAACATTTGAAAATCTTGGATGTTCAGTCGCACGTGTTACGCAACCTTAAAGTCCACATGTCTTTATGTTTTATTAACATGTTTATCATACCATTTTTGAACCTATTCCAAGAGCTTCTTGGCTCGAGCATATAACTCTTCACGCCCTTTGACCATTTTCACAACTTCCTTGGAATGGTTTTTTTGTCCCATGGGAATGGTTAAGTCCATTGGCTTCTTGCCTTCTTTTCCCAACACTAATTCAAACAAAAACATTTTCATCACCGAGTGCATTGTGGAGTTGTAACAAAATTCCACTAGGCCTAAATGTTCACCCCAATCTCTTTGATTAATGTTCACATAGTTTCTAAGGTATTGGTTCAACACCCAATTGACCCTTTCCATTTAGCCATTGGTTTGTGGGTGAAATGCCATACTAAAACACAACTTTGTTCCCACCTTCTAGAATAAATGATTCTAGAAGCCCACCAAAAACTTGGCATTTTTATTGCTTATGAAGAATTGAGGCATCCCATGGTGCCTCACCCACATATCGAAAAGGAATTTTGTTAAAATTGAAAGTTGTTGCAACTGTCTTTGTTGGAACCATCTTTGCCAACTTGGAAAATTGATCAACTACCATTAAAATAATGTCCATTCCTTTCCATTCAAGTAGTTGCATCATGAAGTCCATGGAGACATTCTCCCATGGCTCACTCAAAATCAGTAGAAGTTTGCACAACCCATATTTTTTTTTGTAAATGGACTTTGTGCTTTGGCACTTTACATAAATGCGCACAAAATGTTTTACGTCCTTTTTCATCTTAGGCTAGTAAAACCTTTTCCTTACAACCACCCTCATGGTTCGCTCTCCACAGTGCCCTGCCATGGGCACCTTATGTTTTTTTTACATAATCTTTGTGCGCAACTTTCTTGTCGGCACATAGATTTGGGACTGCTTCCATTTTAGCAATCCTTCTTTCAAGGTGATGCCTTTCACCTTTCTCCATTTTTGCAATTCTTTTTAAAATATCATTGTGCGAGTGGGTCTTGCACATAAGCCTCTTTAATCTTTCATTTGAGGCTACTTTCACCTTGGAAGATGCCCCATAATGCTTGAGTTTTGGTCAAAGGTTTTTCTACTTGAAATTCCTCCTTCTAATTTAATGCATCAAGGACTACATTGTCTTTTCTTGGTTTGTGAATTAGTTCCACCTCCAACAACGCCAAGATATCATGCGATTTTAGTTACTTTACTGAGGCCTTTGATTGAATTTCAAAATATTTCAAAAAAATGTTGTTTGTAAAGTAGGGTCTTATGTGTCCCTAGGTAATGTTGCCACATTTTTGGGCAACATATAATGGTGTACAACTCCTCCTTGTTAGTTGGCCATCACAATTATACTCCACAAAGCTTCTTGCTTTCAAAAGCAATTGGGTGTCCCTTTTTTATGAGGACCCCATTGATAACAAAGTCACTTGCATTAGTGTGAATCTTGAACAACTTAGTGAAATATGGAAACTTCAACACAGGGGCACACGAAAGCTTGTCTTTCAAGTCTTCAATTGTCTTTTGTTGCTCCTATTTCCATTCAAAAGACATGTCCTTTTAAAGGAGATCCAAAAGTGGTTTTGCCATTTGTGAAAATCCTTTTATAAATTTTTGATAGAAATTAACTAGGCCTAGGAAGGATCGAATACCTTTGACCATGACCAATATCTTATAGTCTTTTACAACTTGCAACTTCTTAAGGTTAGGCCTCACCCCTTCCCTTGATAAGATATTCCCTAAGAAGTCCATCTCCTCTTGGGCAAACTCACTTTTTGCCCTACTGGCCAAAAATTTATTTTGCCGAAGCTTACTTAAACTATATTCTAAATGTTCCACATGTTGCTTTGCATGGAAAATAAAGTTCATTAAGGTCATGAATATACATCAATATATCATCAATATAGATGATCACAAACACATCCAACTTCTCATGGAAGATAAAGTTCATCAAGGTCGTGAATGTTAACGAGGCATTGCACAACTTGAATGGCATCATTAAGAATTCATACAAACCATACATACTCATTATAACCATCTTTTCAACACCCTAATCTACGATGTGGATTTGGTAATACCCTGATTTGAGATTAATTTAACTAAAATACTTAACCCCATTATGTTAATCTAGCAAATCGTAAATGTGAAGCAAATGATAGTTGTTCTTAATGGATATTTTGTTCAAGGCAAGATAATCAATGCAAATTCTCAATTTGCTATCCATTTTATCAATAAACAAGATTAGTGCCCCATAAGGCAATTTGTTTTGCTAGATATACCTTCAATTAAGGAAGTTAATTATTTTTTGCTTTTCCAATTCCTTTTGGTTTAACCTATAGGGTGCTTTGGATGGCAAAGTCAAAATGGGCACCATTTTTATTTTATTGTCAATCTCTCTACAAGGTGGAAGGGCATCAAGGAGTTCATCCGTTAAATACTCCAAAAATTGATCAAATGAATCCAAAATACAAGTAAAGGGTTGCCTTGCCCCTTGTGGCTTAGGTTCCCATTAGGAAATTTTCAATGACATCAAAACCAAAAAACTAAGCAACTTTAAATCACTAGCTAAAGCAACCAAGTTAACTCCCACTTCTACCAACACATAATTATATTTCGCATCTAAATTCATCAACTTAAACCAACTTTGGCACAAACTTTCAACTTGCTTTCACTATGAAGAATGTCTATTTTGTAGGCATCCCAAAATGTGTTCCCTAAAATTACATCAAAATTATTTAAATCACATAGGGTGAAGTTTTCAAAAAATTGAACTCCCTTGCAAAACAGCTTGACTCCTAATGTTATGTTAAATAAGGTCTAGTTATGCCTTGTGCCAATTGCACTGTTATGGGTTCCACCATTAATTTGGTCTTGATTCCCAATTACTCCACCGCTTGTGGAGTCACGAATGAATTGGTTACTTTTGAATCCAAGAGACAACATACCAACTTGTTATTTATTTTACATTTCAACTTTAACAAATTGGAAGCTTCACTTTCATGGGCCCCTATTTAAGACACAAAACCCTTGGAGAATGAACTTATTTTAGGAAATGGAATCATTTACCCAAGGTGGCTTGGGATAGTCCTTTTGTCGCAACCCTAGCTTTGGGCTTGCAACCAAGGCAAAGGGGTTACAAGGTTATGGGCCAAAAGGAAGCCCGAGAGTCAAGGCAAGAGGAAGCCCGGGAGTCAAGGCAAGAAGAAGCTCGGGAGTCACATCACGTACTCCTGGGAGTGTAAAAAAATGTGAAGGAGTATGAGGGGGTGAACCCTCACACTCCCAAGCAACTTCCACTTCAGGAAATGGAGTCCCAGTGGACTCCCAAAACTTCAAAGAACAATTTTAGGGGTCACAATTCAATGGCTTGTGGCGTTCTTTATATCATTGAAAAGTTCTTAGAACGTAAATGTCTAAAATGGGCTCGCATTGCTCATTTGGACATCTAAAACACAAGTTATGGCCAAAAGAAGGGCCGATAGTCAAACTACCAGTTTGACTCTTGACCACAAAAAGTTAGGAATTGACCTGATTTACTTGGTTGCAAGGGGCGTGCGACATACCTTGGAAAGCTTTTGACGAGAGCTACAATGTTTCTTCAGACCACATTGCAATCCGACATTTGTTCGCAAAGTTATTGGGCTCCAAAGTCGCAGAGTCCCATTTGGCACGATTTCGGGACTTGCACTCGGGAGTCCCGGGAAAGAAAAACCATTTGGATGTAGGCTCCGTGGCTAGCCACAGAGTATACTATAAGGGGGAAGGTGGTGGCTTCCCTCAAGTTCGGGCCGTGGTTAGTCTAGTGTGTCTGTGTTGCCCGTGGCTCGTCTTAGCACCAAGGGTGTTCCAACTATGCACTAACCATTTTGCTTGTCAACTCTTCCTAGTCACATTTCGGAGCTCCAACACGCCCCTCTACCCCTCAAAGTGTTGTGAGCTAGGGAGCGTGCCCCGACTCCTCCCTCTTCCGTTGTCTTCTACTTGGATTCACATTTGAGTCCTTCAAGGAGTTGGGAGTGCGTCACCTTCCCCAAGTGTCATTGGTTATCATAGTTGAAGCATTTGACCTTCAATAGGTCCCACTTCGCCTTCTTCATTGTTGGTTCCTTACCCAACGATTTTTCCTTATCATCATGTGTTCCTAGCTTACCTTGGCCCCACTTGCATTTGTTCCGACCTTTACCTCCACTACTTAGGTTGGCATGCTATTTTTAGGTGACCCCATTCCTGAATTCACCTTTTTGGCATGGAGGGCCTTCATCCTCCATGCACTCCACCATTTTCATAAGCCTTGACATTGGTGTCCGAAATGTCCATCTTTTGATAGATAATTTTTTGAACCCATGCATTCAAGCCATGCATGAAGACCAATTTCTAACAAACGTTTTCTTCATGGGGGCCATAATTAACATATGGCTAAAGTCTTGAACATAGTAGGCCAAGGAGCCCATTCCATCCCCTTGGGCAAACTCTAGGAATTCCATCCCATCCTTGAACACAAGGCGATGTAGCGTGAAGCTCTCATTCAACCGCAACTTGAATTCCTTCCATGTGAAGGATTCAAGGAGGTCAGGTGTCTATTACTTTTGAAACATCCACCGGTCCCATGCATGCTCCTTGAGGAGAGTTTGAATGAAATGAATCTATTCCTTGTCTAATTCAAGGCATTGCATTTCTAAATATGCTTCAACCTAGTGTAACCACGGTCACATTCTTTTCATTTTGGTCTCCTTCCCTATGAAAAAGTTCAACAATCTTGCCTTGATGGCCACCTTGGCCGAACCCCCATTCAAGGGGTGCTTATGACACTTAAACCTTCCACAATTTGGCCCATGACCCTCATAATTTCATTGTTTTGCGATGCCACTTCACTTCACTACACCATGAAAGTTTGAAAGGTGTCAAGGAGGGCCAAAAATTCCTTGGACGTCTTGTCTTCTTCTTTTTGGTTGATTTTCTCCTCTTGAGTCTCAAAAGTCTTGTCCACTTTTGCATGCTTTAGGGCTTGTTTGCCCCCTTTACCCCTCATGGTTGATTAAAAAGAACCAACAAGGAATCACCATCCCCATTAGACTCTTTCAAAAAGTTCAAATCCACATGCACCAATAACTCTTTGCTTGGTTCAGGAACTTGTTCCTTCTCCTTGTTCTTATATGGAGTGCAAGAGGCCTTTTTATCGGTGAGCTCAAACTTCTTAATGCTTCCCTTATTTCGAATGATTGGGGAAGGGGCATTTTCTTGGGCTAGCATTTCGTTCAACCTAATTTCATCCTTCCTCTTTGCCTTTTTCTTTTTGGTCTTGCGGAAATAGTGGCCATTGTGACTTCTTCCTCCACTATTTCCTTTAAGCTTTGAACCTCTTGTGAGGTGACTTTTTGTCCCTCTACTCCCAGTTCTGTGAGGTGACTATACTTGAAAATACATATGTTACAAGTGAAGGAAAAAATGCCAAATCTATTTCTAGATTTTAAATTGCGTTTGTAGTTGAAAGCAAATAGTTTGCTTCCTATGCATCATTTACGATTTAGAATTGATAGACATAATTTCCAAGCTCAAACACTCCAAATCCTAGAATTTTATGTTAAATTGTCACTCATTCAAACCAAGTTTTAAGAATTCAACACAATGTTCAACTTGGTAGTAGACCACCAGTCACTTAAAATATTATTCTTATCACATGCGCTATTCAATTTGGTTTGCCTTAGTTTATTAGAAAGCTAACTACAAGGTGCATATGCTTACCAAATTTTAAGCTCTGCGCTCAAACTAGTAAAAAGTTATGCTACCAAACCCAAGGGGGTTTTACGAAGGTAGAAAGTTCAACTTGGCTATAAACCACTGGTCACTTAAAATATTATTCCTATCACATGTGTTGTCCAAATTTGGATTGCTTTAACTCATTAAAAAGATAGCTACAAGGCGCATATGTTTACCAAATTGCAGGCTCTGCATTTCAATTAGTAAGAAGTTATGCTACTAAACCCAAGAGGGTTTTACAAAGGTAGAAAGTTCAACTTGGCTGCAAACTTCCAGTCATTCAAATTATTATTCCTATCACATGCGTTATTCAAATCTAGCTTGCTTTAGTTCATTAAAAAGTTAACCATAAGGCGCACCTTCCTACCAAATTTTAAGATCTACACCTAAACCAATAAGAAGTTATGTTACCAAACCCGAGGGGGTTTATGAAATTTCTCTAAGTTTACAAGCTCCCCACACTATCCTTCCTAATTTCCATTCTTTCAAAAGTACTATAAACGTTCAATCTATTCTCCCTCTTTCCACCATCTACCAAAACTAATCTTTCTTCTCTTCTCAATGAAGGTTGTGGGAATAAGTATTCTCAAGATTTGAATCGAAAATTATGTCCAAAGGAGATAGCCTCAAATGATCCAAATCTGCCCTTTAAAGAGAATGAAAAGGAAGGAGGTGAAGGAAGATCCCAACTCAATGGCCAATGGAAGGTTCCAATGCTTGATGGCCCTTGGAAGGTTCCATTGTTTGGTGGTGCTTGGAAGGTTCCATTGCTTGGTGGCCAATGAAAGGTTCCAATGTTCGATGGCTAATGGAAGGAGAAGGAGAAGCACGTTTTCCCCTCTTCCAACTTTCCCCCCAACAAATTTTACTTAAACTTTCATTTTTTCCATTGATCTTAAGGTTTTACTTTACCGTGGTTCTAGGCTGTTACTTATGCCATTCTTTCCTTTTCCTTGGTCTATAAATTACAACCATGCATCTCGATGTAATAAATCTTTCACACATTCATTACCGATTTGATTTTGATTGAAGATCTTTTTTCCTTTCCTTGAAATCACGATGTCGCATATGGCCACATCTTATAGGCTTCAAGCTACACAAATGAATGAAGAATTGGCTCCATAGTCATCTCTAGATTTAACATTAACGCAGTATCCTTGTGATGAAAATCTCGAACTGTCAAAAGTGTGCACTTGTCTTGAAGTTGATCCCCCTCAAGCTTGGTATTATTGCATTTCTCCAAACTCTCACACCCTGGTGATTTTGTTGCAAGTCAACCCCGCTTTCGATGATGAACCTAAAACTATTTATGAAGCTTGTTATGAGACTAAAAACACCTCCATTTTCACATGGTCTTTAATTCCCAGCATTGGACAATATCGTTGATTGCATCGTCCGATTCACCAACAACTTCCTAATAACAGGGCAAACTACCTAGTTCACACCATTCGACGCATCCTAAATTTCTTGCAGTTATGAACTATCACTATGGCATAGCCCAAGACTCAACATGTAATTGCAACTCCTCGTTGAGCTTATCCATAATCTAAATAAATGTTTCATTCATTATGAAATTCATGTTGCCATTGCCACCATCACACTATTTATTTAATCGTTAAATTATTTCGAATTAATCTTTTGTTCATAAGGCTTGAAAATTGTTATATTTTTATTGGACCTTTCATTGACACCCTTTCAACTGCTTCATAATATCAACATCCTTGTTATTCACTAAATAGTAGAACAAGACCAATGTTTTGTTAAACACCACAAATTTTGGTGTTTGCTTCTACCCCCAACCTTCTAAAAATTTCTCACCCTTAATTACGTAATTGAGGTTCTAAAACTACAATTTCCAGCTTTTTGTTGAAGAAAATAACTAACCTCACATTTTATTCACCAATATCATATTTTGAAAAAGAAAACAACCCCCCCATGCAACCATATGCATTCATCATTCCTTATTCTAACATGAAGTTGCTAAAAACCCTTAATAACTTTACCACACTTGGATATTCCTAATGCAACTCTTAAAAATTGAAATTACCGCACATGGTTGTGATTGGGGAAGGGGCACTTTCTTGGGCTAACATTTTGTTCAACCCAACTTCATCCTTCCTCTTTGCCTTTTTCTTTTTGGTCTTGCGAAAATAGTGGCCATTGTAACTTTTTCCTCCACTATTTCCTTTAAGCTTTGAACCTCCTTTTTGCACAATTCATCCTCCACCATGGCTTTCCCTAGGGTGGCCAATTCCTTGAAAACTATGTTTTTATCCTTCTCCTTTTTAGTTTTGTACTTCCTTTTGGGCTTGGGCTCCACCATCGTCATCATGTTCGATATTAATTTTTTCCATGGCCATTTGCTTTAGGAAAATTGCCCTTTTCTGCCTTAGAGTTTTCCCAACGACTCTAAGAATCTATTCTAATACCACTTGTTGTACCTAAATCTGCCTTCACACTCCCCACACCCTTGCCTCCATTCATGCACCTCATTAAACACCTAAACTACATGCACATGGCAAACCATGCACCAGTGAGATTCAACATTTAGACTCATTTCATAACCTCGGGTTAATCTCAACCTTTAGATAGGTTGGATTGAACTTGTTGCAAACTTCCCAAATGGTCCAATGCCTTGTCACTTGAGATTACCATCTCTTGTCTTTCATCCTAACCACAACCTTTTGTCTAATTCAAGGACTTCATGTGTTAAGGACATCTTTTTGGGCCCCCTTCCCCGAACCCTCACTTGTTGACCCTTATGTGGCTCATGAGTGTTGTCAAACCAAGAATCAAACCTAGCCCAACACTTGGATTTGCAACCGAACCTATCATGAAGGCCATCCCGTGGTGGTCCGGACTTGGGCCCCAATTAGGTGAATCCTTTCACTTGAAGGTCCACCTAGAAGGGCTTGTCAAAAATGTGATTGTGGGAGAGGATTGTAAATAATAGACCTAATTTCTAGATTGACAAGTTGAAAAACCAAAATTAAATACAACATGAAAAATGGATTAAAATGTATGGAAAATAAGATCACATGACATATCGCAACCTATCATCTTATGTATGACAAAAAAATACATGCCCGAGTGTGAAGATAACCTTTGAACCTTTTGTGTTCCTAACAAAACACCAATTTTCATCCCAAATGGAATGATGTATGGTTTAAAAATCACACCAAGAAGCTGAATTTCATTTTGATGATATGGCATAAAGAAATGACAACGAACATATTGTGCCAAGCTACAATTAATTACAGTGAGATTGATGCAAGTTGCAATTCATGCCTTAAAGGTGGACCAAAAATGGTGATCCACCATTTATGGGATTGCAATAGAACTAAAGTTGCCTAAAATTGGACGATCACATATTCAAATTCCTTGGCTATGTTGAAAAGTAGTGGAAGAGACTAGACTTGTAGCATTGCCTATTCAATAAGAAACTTCCAAGAAGGAACATGTCATTTTACCCCATTTGGAATTTCACACGTGGGATTACTATGTGGTACATTTGGCTTGCAAGAAAAACCTTGGTGTTCAATGGAAAACTTTGGACAAATGCACATCTTGGGAAGTTGATATGTGAAAGTTTTATTGATTACAATAAATTTGCGCGACAATGCATGTTAATTGAGATTGAAAGGCATTTAAATGTGAAGCAAATTTTGTTGATTAAGTTTGATAGGTTGTGGTGCCCACACCATACCACTCACACAAGAGATGGTAGGATAGTGAAGTGGACCTATCAAATCCCTAAGTTATGTAGTTTTGTTTAGTAGTTTTTTTGGTTGTTCTTTTCATCTAGGGTTCAATTTCCCTTGTCCTAATACATATGTTGTGCTCATTTTATGTGCAATGGAATTTTTCCATTGTTTCAATATAAATAAATATTTTTTCAAATGATATCTTCCATAAAACTTTCAAATTCATTCATGACAACAATAAAGTTGTAACAACCCACAAACTTGGCCCAATCATGTTTCATTGCTCCCCTTTTTAAAAAAAACCATGACCTTGTATATTTGGTCCTCATGCATACTTGTGCATGCCACGATGATTTGTAATCCATTTTAAAATGTCATAAACCAAAGTGATAGGGTCTTGCAACAATGCAAGCACATTCCACATTAGTTGCCATTCCTTGCCTACACAAAAGTTTTTTCCTTCCTTGTGTCTTGCTATAGCTTGGACATGTTTAATCATTGTCATTGTGATATTGTTCATTCCTTGGACCAAGCTAAAAAAATAGTTTAAGTAAATATTCAAACTTGCTAGGTTGGAAGAAAAAACTTAGTTGGGTTGAGTTCTTATTGATTATTTCCAAGCAATATTGGAGTTCCTATTCCTCAAGTTTGGTGCCATAAAAAGCATACATACCATTATTATGGGCTCCCATGAGATGCATTGGACTCACTTTAAACACTCAAACATTTGCAACTCTTGATAATTGATATACTTGAAACCTCCAACACCATAATGAGCAAACATCAATGTTTAACATGCAAAAAAACTTTTATATGTTTGCATGGAATTATGAAATATTCAAATTTCCTTGAGGTTTTTTTACATTATGGTTGAAAATATGCTTATTCCATATTTAAATCACTTAATATTGATTTAACAAGTAAACCATGCAAAATAAATTCAATTGATATATGGAACTTCAAAATGAATATTTGAAGACCAAAAGCTTTGAGACACAATTTATACATGATATAATCAAGCTTGCATGTTTTGTGCATGACATGTAAATTTGTTTAAAGTGTAAAAGTTATTAGCATGTCAAATGTATTTTCTCCAAGGAAGAAAAACATCCAAAATTTAACAATAATATAGTTAATGATAAGTGTTCATGACCATTGTTTTTTCTAGTACATGAATTCACCAAAAATGAATGAAACAAGGAAGGAGGTTCCACAAATGAAACACATTCCATAGATGAATGCCATAAATTCCACAAGGTGGTTTTGTACTAAAAGTATTTAATGATAAAAATACTAGAAATTAGATGTCACCATTTTAATAATTGGTATTTGTTCTAGCTTTAAGATTGAACTATAATTGGGGATATGATTGTTGAATTTGTCATCTAGCATGAGGAAGATGAATGTAGGAAATTAATTATAATGCTAATGGGTCATAGGAATGGAAATCTATCAAGTATATCCATGTATTTTTTTACCATTTTTGTGGGTTGTTGAAATAGGGTAAACAAAATAATACTTGTGGTGGACAATAAAAGATGGTGTGTGCCTTATTGACGTTTTCTTTCTTTTTTCATTTCTTCTTATTTAGCTTTGGCTCCAACTTATGTTTGAATAAGAACAAAATTGAATTAATAACTACTGATTAAAAATCCCATTTTTTTCACATCCAAGCTTATCCCTTTCCTTTATTATTTTGGGAGAGAAGAGTTTTATTCAAACTAATTTGACTTAGTTGTAACCTACAACAAGCTTTTAAAAAATAATATTTATCTAGAAAGTACAATAAGAAGAATTTTTTTTAAAAAATATTTTACTTATTTTATTAAATCTTTCATTAATAGTTTTTTGGTAACTTGTGGTGGCTTATGATTTAATCAACATAGATCCAATGTTGTTCTTTCTTTCCCAATCAAAAATGAAGAAAAACACTTGATATGAAAAATTTAAGATTTTTTTTTTTTTTTTTTTTTTTTTCAAATTTTTTCAAAAAAAAAAAAAAAAAAAATTTTTTTTTTTTTATAGTTTAGGAAAAAAAAAAAAAAAAAAAAAAAACTTCTTTTCCCCAAATCAAAAAAAAAAAAAAAAAATTTTTTATAAGTTA
>Ga0116231_10001441_pt1 | contig 48560 bp, 49 predicted proteins | sample S1TSphgellanicum_2_FD_89695 | JGI IMG/M metagenome (GOLD analysis project Ga0116231, IMG submission 89695) | Host-associated microbial communities from peat moss isolated from Minnesota, USA - S1T2_Fd - Sphagnum magellanicum MG | ecosystem: Host-associated > Plants > Peat moss > Unclassified...
GCGAGCACGGTTTTCTGTTTCATGCCGCGGGAGAACCCCTCGCAGCGCTCATGCCGGTGTGGCCACAGGCCGAGCGTTTCCAGCAGCGCCTCGGCCCTGGGGCGCGCCTCTGCCGGGGCGACGCGCCACAGCCCGGACACGAATTCCAGGTACTCCATCGGGCTCAGCCGGTCGTACAGCAGCGGCTCGTCGGGCAGCCAGGCCATGATCTGCTTGGCGCCCTGCGGGTCGGCCAGCACGTCGCGCCCGTACACCGTGACGCTGCCGGCATCCGGGCGCATCAGCCCGGCGATCATGCGCAACGTCGTGGTTTTGCCCGCACCGTTGGGGCCGAGCAGGGCGTAGAATTCGCCGGGCGCGATCGTGAGGTCGAGGCCCGCGACGACCGGCCGGCCGAACGTTTTTGTAAGGCCGCGGACCACCAGGGCCGCGCCGCCGACGCCGTCCAGCGCTGCCGTGCTCTGCTCCACGCTCGCGTGCTCCTTGGGCCAGCCCAGTCGCCATGCTTAAAGTGGCGAAGATTTAAAGCAAGCCGGGCCGCCAAATCCCCATCGGCGCTCACGCAAACATGAGTGTGCCACGGCGCCAGCGTTGCTGCGCGGCGCGATGCACCGCGAGGCATTGCGAGGCGGCGGCAACAGGCGCTAGCCTCGCAACTCCCCCAAAAAGCGGAGCGCCCCCGATGGACCAGGCCATGATCGAGACCCCCGGCAAACTCTCCCAGCTGGCGGAGATCGCCGTGCGGATCGGCGTCAACGTGCAGCGCGACCAGGAGCTCATCATCAACGCGCCGGTCGAGGCCGTGCCGCTGGTGCGCGCCCTCGCCCGCCACGCCTACCGCGCCGGCGCGCGCGACGTGCTGGTCAACTACACCGACCAGAACCTCGCGCGCATCCAGCTCACCGAAGGTGCGGATCCCATCTTCGACCACGCGCCCACCTGGCGCTACAACGGCATCACCCGCGCGTTGCAGGACGGCGCCGCGATCCTCACGATCGCGGGCAGCGACCCTAACCTGCTGGCCGGCTGCGATGCGACGCGCCAGGCGCGCTCGCAAAAAGCGCATGCGCTGGCGGCGCGCGAGATGCGCGGCATGATCGGCGGTTTCAGGGTCAACTGGTCGATCATCTCCTTTGCCCACCCCGCCTGGGCGCAGGCGGTGTTCCCGCATCTGCCCGCGAGCGACGCGGTCGAGCAGCTCTGGTCGGCGATTTTCGCGGCAAGCCGCATCGGCGAGGAGGACGCGGTCGCCAACTGGGCGGCCCATGTCGACCAGCTCCACGCGCGCGCCAAAAAACTGAACGAGAGCCGGTTCGCCGCCCTGCGCCTGCGCGGCCCGGGGACTGACCTGCGCGTCGGCCTGATCGACGGCCATGTATGGGCCGGCGGCGCCGTCACCACGCCGTCTGGCATCCGCTGCCTGCCGAACATCCCGACCGAGGAGGTCTTCACCATGCCGCACCGCGAGCGCGTGGAGGGCACCGTGCGCGCCACCAAGCCGCTCTCCTACCAGGGCACGCTGATCGAGGGCATCGAGGTGCGCTTCGAGGCCGGCCGCATCGTGCACGCGACGGCGCGCACCGGCGAGGACATCTTTCGCAACCTGATCGCGGTCGACGAGGGCGCGGCCCGCCTCGGCGAAATCGCGCTCGTGCCGGATGCCTCGCCCATCTCGCGCGCGGGCCTGCTGTTCCAGAACACCCTGTTCGATGAAAACGCCGCGAGCCACATCGCCATCGGCCGCGCGCTCGGCGTCAACGCCCCGGCGGGATCGCTCGAGGGCGTGGACGGTGCGAATGACAGCCTGATCCATGTCGACTGGATGATCGGTTCGGGCGAAATCGACGTCGATGGCGAGCATGCGGACGGTACGGTGATGCCGGTGATGCGGCTGGGGGCGTTCGTTTAGGCCCAAGCAGGAACGACTTTTGTGAACGAAAATTAGCAAAAAAACTTCGGGCGTCTGGGGTACGGGCGTTGGCTGGGCGGCCCGAGTTGCGGCGGCGGGCTTGGCTTGCTACAGGCTCCCCCCACGGTCGGAGCGTAGCGCAGCCTGGTAGCGCATCAGTCTGGGGGACTGGGGGTCGTGGGTTCGAATCCCGCCGCTCCGACCAAAGGACCGAAGTTTGTTGCTACCAACGCCCGCGCACGAGCTTTTTTATAAGCAAAAATGAGCGCCGGCTTCACCCGATAAGCCGCTTCACCCGATAAGCCTGCGTAGTTCTTCCAGCGCCTGTAGCGTCTCCGTCAACAGCACCCGCAGCCGCTCGGTCTCGCCGTCATGCCGCGCGCGCGGTATCCGCGCGGCCGGGCGCGGTTCTTCTGGCAGCAGGCCCGGCATCGGCAATTGCGGGAGCGGCGCCGGGGCGGCGCGCCGGGGTGCGGCATCGCTCGCCGGCACCTCCTGGCGCTCGGCCTCGGCGGCCAGGCGCTCCTCAGGCGAGGCCGGCGGGATGTTTTCCTGCAGCGCGCCCCCGCCCTCGCGCAGCAGCCGCTGCACGCCCTTGATCGTATAGCCCTGGGTGTACAGCAGGTCGGCGACGCGGCGCAGCAGCAGCACGTCCTCCGGCCGGTAATAGCGCCGCCCGCCACCGCGCTTGAGCGGCCTTACCTGCGGAAATTTGGTCTCCCAGAACCGCAGCACATGCTGCGGCACATGAAGTTCGTCGGCCACCTCACTGATTGTACGGAAAGCGTCCGCCGTTTTGCGCGGCCGCAGGCGGTTGCCCTCACCCGTCAGCTCATGCGCGCCGTCATCATCGCTGGAAATATCCTCATCAGCCATGCGAGCCATCAGTCAGCTGGTCAGTGGCCGGAAGACGAGGACGCGCGCGCCGACTCGCCACGCGGCGGCGCGTTCACCGCGTCCCGCAGCATCTGGCTTGGCCGGAACACCAGCACGCGGCGCGGCATGATCGGCACCTCGACCCCGGTTTTCGGGTTGCGCCCGACCCTGTGGCCCTTCTGGCGCACAGAAAAGGTCCCAAACCCACTGATTTTAACAGATTTGCCAACCGCCAGCGCATCCGCGATCCGCGCCAGCATGGATTCCAGCAAATCCGCCGATTCGTTGCGCGACAAACCGACCGTGGCATAGATCGCTTCTGTCAGCTGCGCACGCGTCAAAGTGTTCATTTTACAAGATTAGCACGCGCCAACCTCGGGTCAACAACCCGTCTAAACTTATAGTTATAGGCGCAAAAGCGCCGAGCCCCATGTCAAGCCCCCGCCGAGGGCTTCGAGCAGCACCAGCTGCCCGGGTTTGATCCGCCCGTCGCTGAGCCCCTGCGCCAGAGCGAGCGGCACGCTGGCGGCCGAGGTATTGGCGTGCTGATCGACGGTGACGATCACCCGCGCCGGGTCCAGCCCCAGCTTGCGGCCGACGCCATCGATGATCCGGCGGTTCGCCTGGTGCGGCACCAGCCAGTCAATATCTTGTACACTCAGGTTGTTGGCGGCCAAAGCTTCATTGACGGACGCACTCAGCAGGGTCACCGCATGGCGAAACACCTCGCGTCCGTTCATCACCAGGAAGCCCGGCTTGTCGTGCCGGCCGACCGCGCCGTCGACATAGAGCATCTCGGCCATCGTCCCATCCGCGTGCAGATGCGTCGACAGCAGCCCCGCACCGCCCGGCTCCTCGTCGCGCGCCTGCAGCAGCACCGCCCCGGCGCCATCGCCGAACAGCACGCAGGTGCCGCGATCGGTGAAATCCAGGATCCGCGAATAAACCTCGGACCCGATGACCAGCACGTTGCGCGCCTGGCCCGAACGGATCATCCCATCCGCGACTGATAACCCGTAGATAAAGCCCGAGCACGCCGCCGAGAGGTCGAACCCGAAGGCACCCGTCGCGCCGATCTGGGCCTGCACATGCACCGCGGTCGAGGGAAACGCCTGGTCCGGTGTCGCCGTCGCGACGATGATCGCGTTCACCTCGGCGGCCTCGACGCCCGCTGTGGCGAGCGCCGCGCGCGCGGCGGCGGCCCCCATGAACGCCGCGGTCTCGTGCGGGCCGGCAAAATGCCGCTGCCTGATCCCGGTGCGCTCGACGATCCACTCGTCGGACGTGTCCACCTTGAGCGCCATCTCGGCATTGGTGACGATCCGCTCCGGCAGATACCCGCCGATGCCGGCCAGCACGGCGCGGCGGCTTTTTCCGGCCAAATTCTCACTCATCGGCGGTCGTGCTCAGCATCGCCCGGTCCATCGCCGCCAGCCCGGCCGCGATGCGCGCGCCAAAATCCTGCCCGATCATGTCGAGCGCCACGTCGACCGCATGCGCGAACCCCTCGGCATCCGTGCCGCCATGCGATTTCACGACCACGCCATTGAGGCCGAGCAGCACCGCGCCGTTGTAGCGGCGCGGGTCCAGCCACTCGCGCAAACGGTTCAACCCGCCGCGCGCCAGCACATACCCCGCCCGGGCGAACGGGCCCGATGTGAACACCCGCTTCAGCAGGTCCCCCACCAGTTTGAGCGCGCCCTCACCGGTCTTCAGCGCCACGTTGCCGGTAAACCCGTCGGTCACCACGACATCCACCGTGCCGCCGGCAATGTCGTGCCCCTCGACGAACCCATGGAACTGCGAGGCAATCGGGCTCTCCCGCAACATCGCCGCGGCGGTGCGCAGGATCTCATCGCCCTTGCCCTCCTCCGAGCCGATATTGAGCAGCCCGAATGTCGGCCGCGGCAAGCCGAGCGTAACGCGCGCGAACAATTCGCCCATCAGCGCGAATTCCACGAGGTTGCGGGCGTCGTAGACCACGTTCAGGCCGAGATCGAGCATCACCACGTCGCCCTTGGCAGACGGCCCGATCGCCGCCATCGCCGGCCGGTCGATGCCCTTCATCGTCTTCAGCACGATCTTCGAGAGGGCCAACAGCGCCCCGGTATTGCCCGCCGAAATCACCCCCGCGGCCTCGCCCCCGAGCACCGCGTCGATCGCCCGGCGCATCGAGGAATCGCGCAGCCGCAAAGCCACCGTCGGCTTCATGTCGCCCGCGACGACATCGCGCGCGTGCCGCAGCTCGTGCTGGTTTTTCAATCTCTTGGTGCCGGCGATCAGCGGCGCGACCGCCGCCTCATCGCCAAAGATCAGAAATTTAGCCTGCGGATGGCGGGCGGCCGCAATCTCCAGACCGGCAATGATCGCCTGGGGGGCAGCATCGCCACCCATCGCATCGACGGCCAGTATGTTGATCCGGCTCATTGCCTACCTTTGGACGGGTCCCATTGCCGCATCCGGGCGGATCGCGCCGTCAGACGCGGACAACGCCCTTCGCTGTCTTACCGGAAGCCACAACCTCACGGTTGTCATAGTGCCCGCAATGGCTGCACACATGGTGCGGACGCTTCAGCTCGCCGCAATTGCCGCATTCCGCATGCGCTTCGGCGCGCAACGCCTGATGGCTGCGGCGCATGCCAGCGCGCGACGGAGAGGTTTTACGTTTAGGAACGGCCATGGCAGCGGAATACCTTAAAAAGACGTGCTAATTGAGTGAGACGCGGGGCGTAGCAGAGCGGCATGCGTCTCGCAAGTCATGCCCGGAATGCTCGGGGGGCAAAGGCAGGCTGGAAGTCAGGAAGGACTATTTTTTGTGAACAAAAACGAGCAAAAATACTTGATCACCTTGAGGCATGGGCTGTGACGGCGCCAACGCCCATGGCCCAGCGGGGCAACAGTTTTTTGCTTCTTTTTTTGAAAAAGAAGCGCTTGCTTACTTCGGCCGCAACTTAAGCACACTGAACGGCGTCTCCGGCGCCTCGCTCGCCGTTTCGGGCAATGCCGCCCCCGGCTTGCGCGGGTACGGATCGAGCGCCAGGCCCAGCTGCTCGGCAAGTGCCGCGCCGAGGTCGATCATGTCGTCGGCGTAGGGGATTTCGTCCGGCCCTTCGAGGCTTTCCGGGTCGAGCTCCAGCTCGTCGTTTTCGGGCAGGCTCGCGGCGGGCACGAATCGCAGGGCGGCGGACTCGTCGAGCCGCGTATCGAACGGCTCGAGGCTGACGACACAGGTCTGAGTGATTTTCGCGTGCATCGCGAGGCTGGCGGCGATAACGCCGGCGCGTTCATGGGCGAGCGTGAACTCGCCGCGCAGGGCGGCGATGTCCGGCAGGCCGAAACGTTTGGCAAGTGCTGCACGCGCCGTGGCGTCCGCCGCCAGCACGTGGGTCTGCGGCTCGTGGATGTGGCTTGCGCGGAGTTTGTGGGAGAATTCTTCGTCCATGTTCAGCGCTATAAACCGGTCGCATTGACAGGTCAGCCCCTGGCGTGAGACCCACCGGGCCGGATTATCACCGCGAGGACCCGCGTTTGCGCCCTGCCCTGTTCACATTGCCTGTCGTTCTGTCCTTGGCGCTGACGCTGCCGGGTTGCGCGATTTTCGGCGACGCGCCGCATTACCGCGGCATCGCCATCACCCCGCTCGAGCTCTCCGAGCTCACCCCCGGCGTCTCGACCGAGGCCGACGCGCAGGCGCTGATCGGCCCGCCGACATTCGAGGAGCAGTTCGACGCGAATAACTGGGTGTATGTGTCCCAGGTGACGAAGATGCGCATCGGCAATACCGAGGGTGTGGAGCGCCAGCATGTCGTGGTGCTGGCCTTCGACAATACCGGCACGCTGCGGGGCGTGTCGCAGAAGGATCTGGACCAGGGTGTGCGGGTGGCCATGGATGGCAGCCAGACGCCGACGCCGGGCGGACATGCCGGCTTCATCCAGCAGCTGATCGGCGGCGTCGGCAGCTATAACCCCGGCATCGCGCCGAGCTCGGGTGCTGCCGGTGGCGCCGGCGCCGGCGCCGGCGGGCTGGGCGGCAATGAGGGCGATATCGGGGCTGCCGGCGGTGGCGGCGGGTTCTAAGAGGGTTTCCAGGCGGACCCTGCTGGCGGGCGTTGCCGGGGGGGTGATCGCCGGTGCGGCGCGCGCGCAGGGTGTAACGGCTGGCCCGCTTGTATTGCAAAGCCAGGCGCCGAAGCTCGATGACACCGTGGCGGCGGGTTTCAACCGCAGCGTGATCGCGCGCTGGGGCGATGCCGTGCTGCCCAATGCCCCGCCCTTCAACCCCGATCCGCTGACCGCCGATGAGGCCGACACGCAGTTTCCCTATGACGCGGTGATCGCGGGCGTGGTCGCCCCGCCGCCGGCGCAGGACGGCATTCCCCGCCTGGTGATGGTGCTCGCCAACCCCAGCGCCCCGGCGCGCATGGTGTTTCCGGGCGGTCTCGACAACCCGGCCGTCGCCGGCAAACTGCAGGGTGCGACGGTGCTGAACCTGCAATACCTCTCGGGCCGCTGGCTCACGGTCGATGGCGGCTACCAGTCGCGCCGGCTTTCCGACGGCACCCTCTGCCAGATATCGGGGCCGGTCGCCGCCCAGATCGGCGCCACGGTGCAGGGGCTGCTCGCCCCCGCCGCCGGCTGCATCGCCCCCTGGGGCGCAGCGCTCCTCGCCGAAGGCGACATCGCCCCGTGGGCCACCCGCCTGCAGGGCGTCGGCTACGGCTACGGCGATCCGGCCAACGCCGTGCGGTTCGGCTGGATCACCGATTTCGACCCGCTGGACCCCGCGAGCTTTCCGACCAAGCGGACCGCCCTTGGCCGCCTCGCCCGCGCCGGCATCGCCGCCACGACCACGCATGACGGCCGCCTGGCCGTATTCTTCACGCAGGACGATCCCGCCGGCTGCCTCTTCCGCTTCATCTCCACGGGCCCGGCGAGCAACGGTGCCGCACTCGACGACGGCAGCCTCTCGGTCGCGCAGATCATCGAGGGGGACGTCACCTGGTTGCCGCTCGGCAATGACATCCCGACCCTCGCGGGCCTCGCGGGGGCGGCGCGTGCGGCCGGCGGCTCGCCTTTCGACGCGCCGGGCGGCATCGCCATAGCGCCGGGCAACGCCGCCCTCTACCTCGCCTGCGCCGGCAATCCGGAGCGCATGCCGGGTGACACCAACCCGCTCAACCCGCGCGCCAATGACGATAACGGCCACATCGTGGTGCTGACGCCGCCGCAGGCCGACATCACCGCCAAAACCTTCGCCGGCAACCTCGCGATCGCGGCCGGCAACCCGAACACCGCCCCCTTCACGCAGTACACCCCGGGCTCCAATGCCTGGCTGACCAGGCCGCGCACCCTCAACCTCGATGCGCAGGGCAGCCTGTGGATCGGCACCGACCAGCGCGGCGCGTTATCCGCAACAGCGGATGGCTTGTTCATCATGCAGACCGCCGGCCCCAGCCCGTTCCTGCTCAGCGCCGCGTATTTCGCGCCGATCGGTGCTGCGATGGGCGGGGCGGCGTTCGACCCCGCGACGCGCACGGTGTTCTCGCCTGTCCGCCATCCCGGCGCGACACCGCATGCGACGTTCGACAACCCGGCGACCCGCTGGCCCACGCTCGCACCCGGCATGCCGCCGCAGACCACGGTGATCGGCCTGATCAGAACGTCGTGAAGCGTATCGGCGCCTGCACATAATAAATCCGCCGTTAATTAAAGCCGCCCTTAACTCCGCGGGGCCTAGAGACGGTTTCGGAAAATCCTCCCTGGCATAGGCGCCAGAGCGGCTTCCAAACAGTGTTTCAACGGCCGTCCAGGGATGGGTGGATAAAGGATGGCGCCAGGAGGATCTTCACACGGCAGGCTCAGCGCCACGGGAGCCTTGCGTCCGGCCGCCCGGGGCCGGCGCCATACGACGGAGGCCGCGGATGTCCGGCCCGAGGAGCGCCCGCCCAGCCCGGCCGAGCTGGCGCGGCGCATCCACGCGCTGCTCGCGGCCCCCGCCGGCAACCTCGCACTCCCGCCCGACCTGATGCGGTTGTACCGCGCGCATAGCCGGCAGCTCCACAGCGGCATGATCGCCGCCTGGTGCGCCATGATCGCATGGCTCAACATCCCCGAAGGGCTCCTGGAGCTCGGCGTCTACCAGCATCGCGCGCTGCCGTTCGTGCTCGGCGGCCGCGCCCTCCTCGCCGCGATGTTCCTGTGCAGTGCGCTGCTGATCAAAACCGGGCGCGCCATCCGCTTCGCCGGCGCCCTCCTCGTCGGCCCCACGCTCTGCAGCCTGCTGTTCGCCGGTGCCGCCGGCCTGCTGAGCGGCAGCGCCACGCTGTTCTGCAACGACCTGATGATGGGCATGGTCATCGTCTACACCGGTGTCATGTTCCTCACGATCGACCTCGCGCCGACAATTCTCATCGCGCTGCCGAGCGGCGCGATCATGTCCGCCCTCATCATCGCCTCGCCCCTGCAGAACCCGGCCGAACGCCTGGCGCTGGTCGTGTTCTACGCCAGCGTGCTCGGCGGCCTCGTGCTCGGCCGCAGCGCGAAAAACCGCAACCTGCACCGGATGTTCCTGATGAAGCTGAAGGACGACGCTGAGAACAGCGAGATCACCCGGCACAACCAGCAGCTCAGCAGCATCGCCTACACGGACCGCCTGACGGACATCCCCAACCGCCGCTACTTCGACGAAATCGCGGAGACGATCGACGCCGCGCCCGAAAGCTCCCTGCCGCTCGCGATCTGCCTGTTCGACATCGACCACTTCAAAAGCCTCAACGACCAGCTCGGCCACGTCCAGGGTGACCGCTGCCTGCGCGTGATCGCCGCCACCATCCGCAACAACCTGCGCAGCAAAAGCGACATCCTCGCACGCTACGGCGGCGAGGAGTTCGTCCTCGTGCTCCCAAATACGGATGCCGCGCGCGCCGTCGAAATCATCGAACGCATCCGCCTCGCGGTACTCGGCCTCAACCACCCCAACCCGGGCACGGAGCTCGAACGCGTCACGGTAAGTGCGGGTGTCGCCCTGAGCCACGAGGTGCAGGACGTGTCCCAACTACTGGAAAACGCGGACAAGGCACTTTACCGGGCGAAAATGTGCGGGCGAAATCAGTTGAGCTGGTAGGAGGAAAAGAGAAAGGACTACTTTTTGTGAACAAAAAGTAGCAAAAAAACTTTATGAGTCTGGGTCAGGGGCGTGTGTGAGGCCGAGCCATAAGGTGTCGAGGATGCGAGCGCCCCTGCCCCAAATTTCAAAGTTTTTTTGCTACTTTTTGTTCACAAAAAGCAGGTCTTCACCTTTATTAACTATCGGTCTTCCCCACCCACGGCACCTGCGCGAACTCAATGCCCTCATCCGTCAGCGCCTCGGTCTCTTCGGGTGTGCTCTCGCCGTAAATCCCCCGCGGCTCGGCCTCGCCGAAATGAATCCGCCGGGCTTCCTCGGCGAAATCCGGGCCCACGTAGTCGCAATGCGCCTCGATCTCGGTGCGCAGTTTTTGCAAGGCGGCGCGTACGGCGTCGGGCATGATGCCGCCGGCGGTGGTCGGCTTCGGCGGAAAGGGGATCGCGGCCAGGCTCGGGCGTATTTCCGTGGCGCGCTTTGCCACCGCCGGCGCCATCAGCGCCAGGCTGATCCCCGTGCCGGCGCAAATCGGGCACACGATCAGCCCGCGCGCGGCCTGGTCATCGAAACCGGCGCTGTCGTTGAACCAGCCGTCGAACTCGTGGCTGTCCTCGCAGCGCAACTGGTAGTGGATCATAGCCCCAGCAGCGCGTCCAGTTTGCCGTCGCGTTCCAGCGCCATCAGGTCGTCGCAGCCGCCGATCAGCTTTCCGTCCACGAAGATCTGCGGCACGGAGGTTTTACCGCCTGAGCGTTCCCTGGCCTGCGCGCGCGCGGCCGAGCCGCCGGGCGCGTCGATCTCCTGGAACTCCACCGATTTTTTCTTGAACAGGTTCAGGGCTTTGGCGCAGTAGGGGCAGAACGGCTGGGTGTATATCTCGATTTTTGGCATGAGGTTCACTTAGCCAAGGCCACGGCATATGCAAGCGCTGTTTACTCAAATCTGGGGTCGGCCACGCGCGCGGCGGTGAGCACGTCGACCCGCGCGGCACCGGCCGCGCGCAGGGCGGCCGCGCAGGCATTGGCGGTCGTCCCCGAGGTCATCACATCGTCGATCAGCAGCACGTAGGCGCCCATGGGGGCAAAGCCCGGGCGGGCGGCGATCGCGCCCTGCATTTCAGCCTGGCGCGCGGCGAGGCCCATTCTCGCGAGCGGCGCGGTCGGGCGCAGGCGCTGCAGCGCGTCCGGCACGCAGCGCCTTCCGCTCAACCTCGAGAGCGCCTTTGCCAGCAGTGCCGCCTGGTTATAGCGGCGCGCGCGCAACCGGCTGGGATGCAGCGGCACCGGCACCAGCACATCCGCCTTGGCCAGCATCAGCGCGCCCGGCCGGCGCATCAGCCGCGCCAGCCCCCCGGCCGCCTCCGTACGGTCCCCGTATTTGAACGGCAGGATCAGGTTCTGCGCCATGGCGTCGTAGAACAACGCAGCCCGCGCCGTCGTGAAACCGGGATTGCCCGCGGTACAGACATCGCACCGGCGCTGCCCGCCCGCCGGCAGCGGCACGCCGCATTGGAGGCAATAGGGCGCCGTGATGAAATGCGCGGTGCGAAAGCAGGCGAGGCAGAACAGCCCGTCTTCCGGCACCGGCGTGTCGCAGGCAAGACAGGCGGGCGGCAGCAGCGTATCCATCAGCCAGCGAAGAGGGGCTAGAGCGTGCAAGAGATTTTCGATTTCGACGCGATCCGCCGGCACCGGGAGCGCGCGGCCGGGCGCCTCGATACGGTTGCACCGGTGCTAGCCGAGCTGGGGCACAGGCTGCTCGACCGGCTGGACGACACGAGCCGCGATTTTACGACGGCGCTCGACCTCGGCGGCCGCGGCGCCATCGCGCCCTCGCTGCGCGCGCGCGGCATGGCGGTGACCTCGGCCGATGTCAGCCCGGCGATGGCGGCGCGCGCCGGCGGCACGCCGCTCGTGCTGAGCAGCGAGAATTTCGGCCTGGACGCGAAGTCGTACGACCTCATCGTCGCGCACCTGTCACTGCACTGGATCAACGACCTGCCGGGCGCGCTCATCCAGCTGCGCCGCGCCCTCAACCCGGACGGCCTGTTGCTCGCGAGCATCCCTGTGCTGGGCACGCTCGAATCCCTGCGGGCGGCGCTGCTCGAGGCCGAGAGCGCGCTCACCGGCGGCGTCAGCCCGCGGGTCTCCCCCTTCCCCGAACTGCGCGACTGCGCCGGCCTGCTGCAGCGCGCGGGGTTTGCCCTGCCGGTCGCCGATGTCGAGGATATCGAGTTTTTATACGCCGACCCGCTCGCCTTGCTGCACGAGCTGCGCGACGCCGGGGAGACCAACGCCGTCCGCGCCCGACACAAGACATTCGCCCCCCGCGCGCTGTTCCCCGCGGCCCTCGCAGCATTGCCCATGAAGGACGGCCGCATCGCCGCGACACTGCGCATGGCCGTCCTCACCGGCTGGGCTTCATGAGACGGTTTCATAGCAATTTGCTTTTACGGAAACTGAGCCACTGCCCGCTGCCGACGATGATATGGTCGTGCAGCACGATCGTCAGCGCAGACGCCGCCGCCTTGATCTCCTTCGTCATCTGAATGTCCTCGGGGCTCGGCGTCGGGTCCCCGCTCGGGTGATTGTGCACGAGAATGATCGCGGTCGCCCGCAGTTCCAGAGCGCGCTTCACCACCTCGCGCGGATAGACCGGCGTGTGGTTCACCGTCCCGCTCCCCTGGCACTCATCCGCCAGCAGCCGGTTGCGGTTGTCGAGAAACAGAATGCGGAACTGCTCGATCGTTTCGCGCGCCAGCACCGCCTGCAGATACTCCATCAGCCGGTCCCAGTTGCTCAGCACCGGCCGGTACAGCACCTCCGCCTTGGCGAGCCGCTGCGCCGCCGCCTGCACGATCTTCAGGCCCGCGACACCGGATTCGCCCAGCCCCTCGACCGCGAGCAGGTCCGGCACGGAGGCCGAGATCGCCCCTGCGAACGAGCCGAACCGGCTCAAGAGCGCGCGCGCCACCGGCTTCGTATCCCGCCGCGGCAGTGCGAGGAACAGCACCATCTCGATCAGCTCGTGCTCCGCGACTGCGTCCGCACCGCCGGAGAGAAACCGCGCGCGCAGCCGGGCCCGGTGTCCATCGACGCCGACCGCCGTTTTCTGCGGGCGTATTTCGGGGGACAGGGTGTCGAGCAGGCTGGCGTCGGCAAAGCCTGGGGTTGCGGATGTGGTTTTCATGACACGCGGAGGGTGTCACAAAGCAAGGCAGGACGTAAGGGCTGCTTTTCTGAAAAAAGCCGCCGGGAACCGTTTATCGGTTTTTGTTGCGAAATCGCAACAGACTACTCCGCGGGGACACCCGCTGGTTCCGGCGCATGGGCTTTGTCGCTGGAGAGGACGAGGTACACGGCAGGGACCACGAACAAGGTGAACATCGTGCCGATCGCAAGCCCGGTCGCGATCACCATGCCCATGTTGAACCGCGCGGCAGCACCCGCCCCGGTCGCGAGGATCAGCGGCAGCACGCCCAGCACCATCGCCGCCGTCGTCATCAGGATCGGCCGCAACCGGATATTCGCCGCATACTCGATCGCCTCGCGCTTGCCCCGGCCGGCCAGCCGCGCCTCGTTCGCGACCTCCACCATCAGAATGCCGTGCTTGCTGACCAACCCCATCAGCGTCGTCAGCCCGACCTCGGTATAGATGTTGAGCGACAGCCCGCCAAAGCCGAGATAGATGAAGATCATCGCCCCCGCGATCGACATCGGCACCGACACGAGGATGATCAGCGGATCGCGGAACGAATTGAACAGCGCCGAGAGCGAGAGGAAGATGATCACCACGGCGAACGCGAAGGTGAGAATGAACCCGCTATTCTCCTGCACGTATTGCCGCATCTCGCCGCCGTAATCCATGTTGTCGTCGGGCGAGAGGATTTTCGCGGATAATTGCTGCAGCGTCAGCAGCGCCTGCGCCTCGGTCACCCCGGGTGACGGCACGCCCTGGATCGTCGCCGAATTCTGCTGCTGAAAGTGGTTGATCGATTCCGGAATGACCGTGGTGGAAATCGTCGCGATCGCCGAGAGCGGCACGTTGATGCCGTTCTGCGCTGTCACGTAATAGTTGTTCAACTGCGCGACATTGAGCCTGGCCGATCGCACGACCTGTGGGATGACCTTGTAGGACCGCCCGTCCAGGCTGAAATAATTCACGTAGCCGCCGCCCAGCGCCTCGGACAGCGCAGCCCCCACGCTCGACATGCTGAGCCCGAGTTCGGAGGCTTTCGCGCGGTCGATATTGATGATCGCTTCCGGCTGGTCGATCTTGAGATCGCTTTGCAGGAACAGGAATTTCCCGCTCTTCAAGGCGGCCGCCAGCAATTGCTGGGAGATCGGGTAGAGCTGCGAGAAATCATCCGTCGACTTGATCACGAACTGCACGGGAAACCCGGACGAGCCCGGCAGCGGCGGCAGCTGTGCCGCACCCACCTGCTGGCCGGCATCGTTGGCCGAGGCATAGCCCTGCAGCTGGTTCTGCAGCACATCGGCCGACTTGTCGCGCTGGTCCCACGGTTTCAGCACAGCACCGATGATATCCGTGCCCGGCGTGTCGATCTGGAACGTGTGCGCCACCTGCGGCACCTGCAGCACGCCGGCGTTCAGATGGCTGTCCCACAGCTTGTTCTGCGTGAACGTCGCATCCGGCGCCTTGGTCGCGAACATGATGACCACACCCTGGTCCTCCTGCGGGGCGAGCTCGCTCGACGCGCCGGAGGCGAGGAAAAAGATGCTGCCGAGAATGATGGCAGCAAAGACGAGGGTGACCACCATGGTGTTCAGGCTGCCATGCAGCAGCCGCGTGTACAGCCGGTGCACCTCGCCGAACCGCCGGTCGATGAAAATGAGGATCTTGCCTTCCCAGTTCGGCCGCACGCGGTCGATCGGCTTGAGGAACCGCGAGCTCAGCATCGGCGTCAGCGTCAGCGCGATGATCGCGGAAATCGTCACGGCCCCGGCGAGCGTGAACGCGAATTCGGTGAACAGGGCGCCGGTCAGGCCCGACTGAAAGCCGATCGGCACATAGACCGCGATCAGCACCACCGTCATCGCGATGATCGGCCCGCCGAGTTCGCCCGCCGCATTCCGGGCGGCGAGGATCGGCGGCTCGCCTTCATCGAGATGCCGGTTGACGTTCTCGACCACGATGATGGCGTCATCGACCACGAGCCCGATCGCGAGCACGAGGGCCAGCAGCGTCAGCAGGTTGATCGAAAACCCGAAGGCCAGCATCATCGCGAAGGCGCCGATCAGCGAGAGCGGGATCGCGATCACCGGGATCAGCACCGAGCGCGGCGTGCCGAGGAAAGCGAAGACCACCAGCGTCACGATCACCAGCGCCTCGACCAGCGCGATCAGCACTTCATGGATCGAGGCGTTCACGAACTCGGTCGAGTCATAGACGATGGTGCCGGTCAGCCCCGTCGGCAGGTCGGCCGCGATGTTCGGGAAGGCCTTGCGCACGCCGGCGATCACGCCGAGCAGATTGGCATCCGGCGCGACCTTGATGCCGATATACACGCCCTGCTTGTTATCGAAGGTGACGTTCTGCTCGTAGCTGTCGGCGCCGAGCGCCACGGTGGCGACATCCTTGAGGCGGATGATGGCGCCGTTCTGCTGCTTGATGATCAGGTTCTGGAAGGCGCCGACATCATGCAGCCCGGTCGTCGCGGTCAGCGTGATCTGCGTCATCTGCCCCTTGGTATTGCCAAGGGCCGCGATGAAATCGTTCGCCGCCAGCGCGTTATACACATCGGCCGGCGTCAGCCCGTAGGCTGCGAGCCGCTGCGGCTTCATCCAGATGCGCATGGCGAAATTTTGCGCGCCCAGTATCTCCGCCGTCTGCACGCCCGTCACCGCCTGCAGCTGCGGCTGCACCACGCGTGTCACATAGTCGGTGATCTGGTTGGATGAGAGCACCGAGCTGCGGAAGGCGATGTACATCGCATCGATCGTCTGGCCGACCTGCAGTGTCAGCACCGGCTGCTCGGCACCGGTCGGCAGCTGGTTCAGCACCGAGTTCACCTCGGCGCTGATCTCGGTCAGCGCCTTGTCGGGGTCGTGGTTCAGCACGAGGTTGACCGTGATCGTGCTGGTGCTGGTCTGGCTCGTCGACGTCATATAGTCGATGCCGTTCACCTGGGCGACCGCATTCTCGATCGGCGTCGTGATGAACCCGGCCACCGTATCGGGCGAAGCGCCGGGATAGGTCGTGGTGATGGTGATCGTCGCGTTCTCGGTCTCGGGATATTCCTGCACCGGCAGCGAACCGACGGCGCGCATGCCGAGCACGAAGATCAGCACGCTCACCGCGATGGCGAGCACGGGCCGGGCGATGAAAAGATCGGTGAAACGTTTCATCGTCTACTCGTTCGGCGGGTTCGGGTTGGGGCTGTCGGGCGGCTGGATGCTGTTGTTCACGGCCACGGGCGTGCCGTTGCGCAATTTGAGCTGCCCGGCGGACACCACGGTATCGCCCGGCTGCACGCCGCTCAGCACCGCCACCTGGTCGCCGCGCGTATCGCCCGTGGTGACGAACACCTGGTGCGCGACGAGGCGCGATTTGCCGTCCGGCCCGGCGGCATTGCCCAGCACGAACACCGTGTCGCCATACGGGTTATACGAGATCGCGGTCTCCGGCAGCGTCACGAGGTCCTTCGCCGCCCCGGTGCCGAGCTCGATCGTCGCGAACATCCCCGGCCGCAGTTTCAGATCATCATTGGGGAGTGTCGCGCGGACCTGGATGCTGCGAGTCGCGCTGTCCACCGTGGCGTCGATCGCGGAGACCTTCGCGGTAAACGCAACGCCCGGAAACGCATCGATGCGCAGGCTCACATCCTGGCCGACGGCAAGCTGCGAGAGCGCCTCCTGCGGCAGATAGAAATCCACAAAGAGCGGGTTCAGCTGCTCCAGGCTGACGATCTGCGTGCCGACCGCGAGATACTGCCCGACATTGACCTGGCGGATGCCAAGCCGCCCCGCGAAGGGGGCGCGCACCTGCTTCTCGGCCATCAGCGCCTGCTGCGCCTGCACCTGCGCCTGCGCCGCCAGCAAATTGGCGCGGTCGGTATCGACCTGCGACTGCGCGATCGCCTGCGCCCGGAACTGCTTCTCATCGCGCGCGTAGGTGATCTGATCGAGCGAGGCGGTCGCCTGCAGCTGGGCCAGCACCGCCGGGTCGTTGTTCGGCCGCAGGCTCAGCAGCAGCGCGCCCGCCGGCACGTCCGCACCCGATTCGAAATCGATCTTGTCGACGATGCCGCCGACTTCGGCGGAAATCTCGGCGCCATTCACGGCGACCAGGCTGCCGACCGAGCTCAGCTGCGGCTGCCAGGGGCTCGTCGCCGCGGTGACGGTCGCGACCGTCTGCACCTGGTCCGAAAAGCCCGCAAGGAATTTCGCGATGAAATAGCTGCGCACCGCGCCGTAGCCGAACACGCCGCCGAAAATCAGGCCGACGATCAGCAGCATCACGACCAACCGGAGCACCGTGGAACCCGTCCTGCTCATAGCAACATCATCCTCATGGAATGAGCCCACCGCCATGGCTCATGAAGTGGGAGCATCGTGCGGCTCATGGAATGAGCCCGCAGCAATGGACCGTCACGTCGTTGCGGTGCCACCAGCCGCCGCCGAGCGCCTGGAAGAGCGCCGCGGTGTCGCTCAAACGGGCGGCCCGCGCCTTCACCGCCGCGATCGCGGCATTCTGGTAGGTCGTCTGCGCATTCAGCACATTGATCAGCGGCTCGCCGCCCAGCTTGTACTGCGACTGCGTGACCGCGAGGCTCTTGGCCGCCGCCGCCTCGGACGCCTGTGCCGCTGCCAGCGTCTGCGCATCGAACTGCAGCGCATTCAGCGCATCCGCCACGTTCTGGAACGCGGCGATCACCGTCGCCTGGTACTGCGAACCCGCCACGCGCAACGCCGCGATGTCGGCCTTGCGCTCGGCGGCCAGCTCGCCGCCCTCGAAAATCGGCTGCGTGAGGCCGCCGACCAGGTTCCACAGCAAGGTCTGCGGCGTGAACAGCGTGCCCGTCGTCAGCGATTCATGGCCGATCTGCCCGGTGAGCGAGATCGACGGCAGCATGTTCGCATCCGCCACACCCACGGCCGCCGTCGCCTGATGCAACTGGGCTGCCGCCGCCGCGATGTCGGGCCGCTGTGCCACGATGGCGGACGGCAGGCTGACCGGCAGGTCCGCCGGCAGATGCAGATCATCCAGGGTGAAAGCGGCCGCCTGAAAATTCGCGGGGAACACGCCGACATAATCGGCGAGCTGGTCGCGCGCCGCGGCGAGCTGCGCCTCCAGCGGCGGCAGGGTCGCCTGCGCGGAGGCGACCGTCGCCTGCTCCTGCAGCACGCTCGCCATCGAGGCGCCGCCCAGCGTCAGCTGGGTCTGCAATATGGTCAGCAGATGCGTCTCGGCGCCGATCACCTGGCGGGTGTCATCGATCTGCGCCTGCAACGAGGCCTGGGTCACCGCACTCGTCACGATGTTGGCGGTCAGCGTCAGATACGCCGCTTCCAGCTCATAGCGCTGATAATCCACCTGCGCGCGCAGGCCCTCGAGCTGGCGCCGGTCATGCCCAAACAGGTCCAGCGAGTACGACACGCTGAGCGAGGCGTCATAGAGGGTATAGGGCGGGATGGTGATGGCACCCGCATTCCCGACCCCCTGGCCGGCAAGCTCGGCCGAGGAAATCTGGTCGCGCTGCGCGCCGACGCTGCCCGAGACCGAAGGTGCCAGCACCCCCTCGCCCGCCCGGTAATTCTCCTCCGCCTCCAGCAGCGTGGACTGGGCGGCGGCGAGTGTGGGGTTTTGGGCCAGGGCGGCGCGGATCAGCGCGTCAAGCTCAGGGCTGTGATAGAGCGTCCACCAGTCGCCGGCGATGTCAGCGCCGGTCTCGAAACTCTGGCTCTCACCGCCGGCCTTGATCGAGGACGCCGGCAAAGGCGCTGCCGAGACCGCCACATCGGGGGCGGCCGGCGGGTGATAATCCGGCCCCACCTCGCAACCCGACAAAGCGGGGACGAGACTGACCCATAAAAGCGTGTTACGGAAACCCGTTGGTTTCATAAATTTGAGCTACCGAGGTTTAACGTGACCGTCAAGAACACTCTCGATACAAAATTTTTTATTGCGGAAACTTGTAAGTTTCTGGGGCGGCCTTATGATCGGCCCATGGCGGGAATCGGACATCCACCGAAATCAGGCGCCAACGCGCAAAAAAATGGGCCGTCCCCCCGCGCGCGCAGCACCGACCCGGCCCCCGAAATCGCCGACCCGCGCATGCTCACCCTCATCGAAGCCGCGGAAACCATGTTCCTCGCCAAAGGCTACCACGCCGCAACGATGAGCGACGTCGCCAAAGCCGCCGGCATGTCGAAAAAAACCGTCTACCAGATGATCGAGTCGAAAACCGAACTGTTCGCCGAACTCCTCGCCCATCACCAAACGCTCATCAACTTCCCGACCCACCCGCCCGGCACCCAAGCCGCCGAAATCCTCGCCGCAACCCTGCTGGCCCTCGGCCGATTCCTGCTCTCCCCGGAACAAATCGCCATCATCCGGCTGATCATGACCGAATATACCCACAGCCCCGAACTCGGCCGGCTCTTCCACCGGAACCGGGTCAGCAAAGCCAAAACCAAACTCGAAACCTGCCTCACCGAACTCAGCCAAACCTGCACCAACAACACAACCTTCGACGCCAAGGAAATGGCCGCCATCCTCTTCGGAATGGCCATCGGCGAATTCCACATCTCGACACTCGTCGGATACAGGCCCGCTCCCACACGCCAGATCCTCGAAAAACGCATCCGGACCGCGGTGGATATTTTCCTCGCGGGGTGCCCGAAGTAGGCAAGGCCAAGGGGCGCTGCCCCGGCGCGCGTGCGGCGCGACGGCGCAAAGCCTCCTGGCCTTGCTTCCTTCAGCCCCCCGTCACGGACATATAACGCCCCGTTGCCGGTTTTCGCTCGATGACGAAGTCGTGGCCGCGCGGTTTGCGGGCGATGGCGTCGGTGATCGCCTGGTCGAGTGCGTTATCGTCGGGGCTGCTGCGCAGCGGGGTTCGCAGGTCGGCGGCGTCGTCCTGACCGAGGCACATATAAAGCGTGCCGGTGCAGGTGAGGCGGACGCGGTTGCAGCCTTCGCAGAAGTTATGGGTGAGCGGGGTGATGAGGCCGAGGCGCTGGTTGGTTTCGGCGATGTGCAGGTAACGGGCGGGGCCGCCGGTTTTGTAGGTGGAGGGGGTGAGGGTCCAGCTGGTTTCGAGGCGCTGGCGGACGGTGGAGAGGGGCAGGTAGGTATCGGCGCGCAGCTCGCCGATATCGCCCATGGGCATGCTTTCGATCAGGCAGAGGTCGAAACCGTGGGTGCCGCACCAGGCGATCATGGCGTCGAACTCGTGCTCGTTGACGCCTTTGAGGGCGACGGCGTTGATTTTGATGGCAAGCCCGGCGGCTTTGGCGGCCATGATGCCTTCGAGCACCTGCGGCAGGCGGCCCCAGCGGGTGATGGCGGCGAATTTGTCGGGGTCGAGCGTATCGAGGCTGACATTGATGCGGCGGATGCCGGCGGCGGCGAGTCTGCCTGCATATTTGGCGAGCTGGCTGCCGTTGGTGGTGAGGGTGAGTTCGTCGAGGCCGTGGCCAAGGCGCGCGCCAAGGCGTTCGATCAGCCACATGACATCGCGGCGGACGAGCGGTTCACCGCCGGTGAGGCGGAGTTTGGTGACGCCGCGGCGGATGAAGGCGGTGCAGAGGCGGTCGAGCTCCTCGAGGGTCAGGAGGTCCGACTTGGGCAGGAAGACCATGTCTTCGGCCATGCAGTAGGTGCAGCGGAAGTCGCAGCGGTCGGTGACGGAGACGCGTAGGTAGGTGACGGCGCGGCCGAACGGGTCGATCATGGGACGTATTTCGGACCATACCGGTCCGGATGCAAGGCTAGGGCAATGCATGTTGCTCTAGCTCAGCACAACCCGGTCCAGCGTCACGATGGTGGTGTCGACGACGATTTTGCCGGCGTTCTCGAACATGACGGTGACCTTTGGGCCGATGGCGCTCTGCACCTGGCCGATCCCCCAGTCTGGCTGCTGCGGGTGGCGGACATATTCGCCGGGTTCGAATTCAGAGCGTTGCATAGCCGCATGCCTGCAAAGCGGTGAGCATATGGGCGGGCACGGGGGCTGTCGCACGCACCGGCGGGTCGAGCGGCAGGGTAATGGCGCGCGCGAGCAGCTGCAGGGGGCCCGGACCGCCGCCATAAATGGCATCGCCGAGGATAGGATGGCCGAGCGCGGCGGCGTGGGCGCGGATCTGGTGCGTGCGGCCGGTCCTGGGGGTGAATTCAAGCCAGGAAACATGGTCCGCCCGGCCGAGGCGCCGCCAGGCGGTGACGCAGGCGGGTGCGGCGGGGTCGGGCGCCATCTTCCAGGCCCGGGCGGATGTTTTTTTGGCGATGGGCAGATCGATGACCCCGCAATCCTCATCCGGCACGCCGCTGACCACTGCCCAGTAGGTCTTGCTGACCGTTCCCACTTGAAACGCCGCCTGGATCGCGAGCAGGGCGGATTTTTTCCGGGCGATGACGAGGCAGCCGGCGGTGTCCTGGTCCAGCCGGTGCGCGAGCCACGGCCCGGTCTTGCCGCGCCGCCAGCCGGGGAAGACACCCTCCACGCTGGGGCCGCCCGCGCGCCCGGGGTGGCAGGGCAGGCCGGCCGGCTTGTCGATGATCAGCAAACGCGCCTCGTCGAGCAGGAGTGCCGGTGCCGCCGGCGCGCTCAAGCGCGCAAATGGCCGGGGATGGTGAGGCCGAGCCGGGTCGGGATGTCCCATACCTCGCGCACGCGCCGCACTTCACGGAACCCGGCGGCCAGGTAGTTCGGCAGCGCCCTCGGGTGGTCGGCCGTGCAGGTGTTCAGCGTCAGCCCGCGCAGGCCGAGCGCGCCCGCGAACACGGTATCGACCGCAAGGTCCAGCAGCACCCGCCCCAGCCCCTGCCCGATGAAATCCGGCTTCAGGCCGAAATAATTGAGGTTGATGTCGGGCCACGGCGAGGTGTCGGTCTCGAAAAACCCCGCGACCTCGCCGCCAAGGCGCAGCACCATCACGGTGACCGCGGGGTTCGCGAGGTGGCGCGCCAGCATCTCGTCGGGCATCACGCGTCTCAGCCACCACAGCCAGGGGCCGCCGACGTCGTTATAGAGGGCCCGGTATTGCGGCACGGTGAGCCGCTCGATCCGCAGGGTCGCATCCTTCGGCAGGCGCTGCGCCCGGCGGAAGGGGCGATGGCCCATGCGCAGGAAAATCACCGTCACGACCGCCCGCTCGTAAGCCTCGCCCGGGTTCGGTCGCGCATAGTCCAGCATGGCTCAGCCTTGCTCCTGCCGATGCACGCTAATCATCCAGGAAGCTGCGGAGCTTGCGGCTGCGCGAGGGATGTTTGAGCTTGCGCAGCGCCTTCGCCTCGATCTGCCGGATGCGCTCGCGGGTCACGTTGAACTGCTGGCCGACCTCCTCGAGCGTGTGGTCGGTGTTCATGCCGATGCCAAAGCGCATGCGCAGCACGCGTTCCTCGCGCGGCGTGAGCGAGGACAGCACGCGCGTCGCCGCCTCGCGCAAATTGGCCTGCACGGCGGCGTCCAGCGGGATGATCGCACCCTTGTCCTCGATGAAGTCGCCGAGATGGCTGTCTTCCTCGTCGCCGATCGGCGTTTCGAGCGAGATCGGCTCCTTCGCGATCTTGAGCACCTTGCGGACTTTTTCGAGCGGCATGCCTAGCTTTTCCGCAAGCTCCTCGGGCGTCGGCTCGCGGCCGATCTCGTGCAGCATCTGGCGCGAGGTACGCACCAGCTTGTTGATCGTCTCGATCATGTGCACCGGGATGCGGATGGTGCGGGCCTGGTCGGCGATCGAGCGCGTGATCGCCTGGCGGATCCACCACGTCGCGTAGGTGCTGAACTTGTAGCCGCGGCGGTACTCGAACTTATCCACCGCCTTCATCAGCCCGATATTGCCCTCCTGGATCAGGTCCAGGAATTGCAGGCCGCGATTGGTGTATTTTTTGGCAATCGAGATCACGAGGCGCAGGTTCGCCTCGATCATCTCCTTCTTGGCGCGCGTCGAATCGCGCTCGCCGCGCGAGACGGTGGTGTAGACGCGACGGAATTCCTCGATCGGCAGCCCGCCCTCGGAGGCGACCTTGCCGATTTGCGCGCGCAACTCGCCGACCTGGGCGCCGTGCTTCTTTGCGAACTCCTTCCAGCCTTTCGCCGGCAGGTTGAGGATGTCGTTCATCCAGTTCGGGTCCATCTCGCGGCCGCGATAGTGCTGCAGGAACTCATCGCGGGTGACCTTGCTGCTCTCGGCGAGGCGCAGGATCTGCCCCTCGAGCCCGTTCAGCCGCTGGTTCAGCACCTTCAGCTGCGCCACCAGCTCCTCGATGCGGTTATTGTGCAGCCGCACCTGCTCGACCTTCGCGACCAGCTCGTCGCGCAGCTTCTCGTAGTTTTTCTCCGAGCGCGCATTGATGTCGCCGCCGGCGGTGAGGTTATCGAGCCGCTTCTGCTGGATTTTGGAGAGCTTCTCGTAGAGCTTCTCGATTTCCTCGAAATACGTGAAGATCTCGGGCTTGAGCTTCTCCTCCAGAGCGGCGAGCGACATGCCCGCCCCCTCGCCGTCCTCGTCGTCGTCCATCTCCTCGGGTGCTGAGAACCCCTCGGCGGCGCCGGGCTCGTTGCCGGCCTGCATGGCCTCGAGGTCGATCACGTCGCGCAGCAGCACGCGGCCGTTGTTCAACGCGTCGTGCCAGGCGATGATAGCGCGGAAGGTGAGCGGGCTTTCGCACAGGCCGCGGATCATCATGTCGCGCCCGGCCTCGATGCGCTTGGCGATCGCGATCTCGCCCTCGCGCGAGAGCAGCTCGACCGTGCCCATCTCGCGCAGATACATGCGGACCGGGTCGTCGGTGCGGCTGACGGAAGATTCCGAGATATTGCCGGCCGGGGCATCCTCGTCGTCGGCGACCTCTTCCTTCGGCAGGGCGGCGACCTCGGGGTCCTCCCCCTCCTCGCTCTCGACGACCTGGATGCCCATCTCCGAGAGCATCGCCATGATGTCCTCGATCTGCTCGGAGGAATTCTGCTCCGCCGGCAACACCGCGTTAAGCTCGTCGAACGTAATGTAACCGCGTTCCTTGCCCTTCGCGATCAGGCGCTTGACCGAGGCGGACTGCGTGTCGAGCACGTTGGCATCCGCTTCGACCTCAGGGGCGGGCTGATCGGTGGTGGCGACGACGGGTTTGGTTGCCATGGTCAGGCGGTACTCCGGAAAGACGAGTAGGTTTATTTATAAGGCTCTAGATAGGCAAGTCAGCGGACGAAACGAAGCAGGGGCATCAAAACTTTAGGTTCGAGGCGTCGAATGCGCGCCAGGTCCCGGGAGCCATTTTTTTGCCAAGCTTTTTTAAAAAAGCGGCCTCTTCCGACTATACATCATCCCCCGCCTCACCGGCTTCAGCCCGCTTGATCAACTCATTATACTTAATAAGCCTGGACCAGGCGCTCGGATCGTAGGGGTTGGCGAGCCAGTCACGCTGCGCGTCATCGCGCTGGGCGCGTAACGTTTCGAGGCTGAAGTCCATCAGGCTGTACCAACTCCACCAGGTTTGCGCGATCTGGGCCGGGCTTGCATCGGGCTCGGGGCGATGGTCCCGCGCGGCGAGCGCACAGACCACCCCGACGTCCTGGTCAAGACCAAGTCCGCTCAAGTGGGTGAGGAGGTTTTTACTGTCAAGGTGTTTTTTGTCCGCCACGAAATTATTCAGCGCGTCGCGCAGGCGGGCCTCGCCGGGCGGCAGTTGCACGCGCGCGAAGGCCTCGTCCACCTCGGGGATGAGGAACGGGTGGGCGATGAGGGTGGCGAGCATGAGCCGGGCGCGGCGGGCCTGCGCCGCCGCGGCATCGAGCGGGGCGGCATCGCGCACGAACCCGGATTTCGGCGCCGCCGCCTTGCCGCCCCGCCGCTCGGCGAAAAACCGCTCCAGCAGCATGCTGCGGTATTCGCTGGCGAGCGCCTTGTCGGGAATACGCGCCGCGGTCTCGATCAGACGGTTGCGAAAACTGGCGCGGGTCTCGGGCGTATCGCGCGCCACGCCCTCGGCCAGCATGTCGAACAGGGCCGCGGAAATGGGCGCTGCCTGGCTAAGCCGGTGCTCGAACGCCGCCGCCCCCTCGCGCCGGATCAGGCTGTCGGGATCATCGCCCTCGGGCAGGCGCAGGAATTTGAGCGAGCGGTCAGGCGCCAGCGCCGTTAGCGCGAGGTCCACGGTTTTGAGCGCCGCCCGGCGCCCGGCGCCATCCGCGTCGAAACAGATGATCGGCTCGGGGCTGAGGCGCCATAATTCGGCGAGGTGCTCCTCGGTGAGCGCCGTGCCCAGGGGTGCGACCGCGCCATCGAACCCCGCCTGCGCGAGCGCGATGACATCCATATAGCCCTCGACGACGATCAGCTTCGCGCCCTTGCGCACGGCCTCGCGGGCAAAGTTCAGCCCGTAGAGCGAGCGGCGCTTGGAAAACACCTCGGTCTCGGGGCCATTCACGTATTTCGGCTGCCCGTCGCCCAGCACGCGGCCGCCGAAACTTATCCTGGCCCCCCGCCGGTCGGCGATCGGGAACATCACGCGGGAGAAAAACATGTCCACCGGGCCGCGCTCGCCGGGCTTCATCAGCCCGGCCTCGACCAGCTGGTCCGGCTTGATGTTGTCACCCCGCAGCGCGCCGGCGAGCTGCCCCCTGCCCTCGCCCGACCAGCCGAGCTCGAATTTCCTGATGGTCTCGTCGGTCAGCCCGCGCCGGCGCAGATAGTCGAGTGCGGCCGCACCTTCCGGCGCGAACAGCCAGGCGTGATAGCGCCGCGCCGCCGCCGCCAGCACCTCGCCGATGCCGGCGCGCCGCTGCTCGACGGCCGCCGCCTGCGGGCTCGCCTTCGGCACCTCGAGCCCCGCCTGCTGCGCCAGCGTCTCCACCGCCTCCATGAACGGCGCGCCGCTGGTCTTCATGACGAAGGTGATGACATCGCCATGCGCGCCACAGCCAAAGCAGTGGAAGCCGTCCTCATATACGTAGAAAGAGGGCGTCTTTTCGCCGTGAAACGGGCAGCAGCCCTTATGGTCCTTGCCGGAGCGGGTGAGTTTGACGGTGCGGCCGATGACCGCCGCTATGGGCGTTCTGGCGCGGAGTTCGTCGAGGAAGTTGGGGGGGAGGGCCATGGGGAGAAAGCACTACTTTTTATGAACAAAAAGTAGCAAAAAAACTTTGCTAAGCTGGGTCATCGGCGGTGGCGTCGCCGACGCCCATGACCCAGAGTCATAAAGCCTTTCGCTTCTTTTTTCACAAGAGAAGCCCGTGCTTACCCTAACGCTTCCTTCACCGCCCCCGAAGCCACCGCCATATCCAAAGCCGGACCGTGCTTGGCCTTCAGCGCGCCAATGACCTTGCCCATATCCTTCTGGCTGGCGGCGCCGGTCTGGGCGATCGCCTCGCGGATCGCCGCCTGCAGGGCCTCGCCCGCCAGCGTGCGCGGCAGGAATTCCTCGATCACGGCGATTTCGGCCTCTTCCTTGGCGGCGAGTTCCTCGCGCGCGCCCTGGCGGTACAGCGCGACCGCGTCGCGGCGGGATTTGATCATCGAGCGGAGCATCGAGAAAATCTCGTCGTCCGGAACGGCGGTGACACCCTTCGGGCGGGCGGCGATGTCGGTGTCCTTCAGTTTAGCCTGGATCATCCGCAGGGTGGACGTGCGTTCGGCGTCGCGCGCCAGCATGGCGGTTTTGACGGCGGCGGTGATGTCTTCACGCAAACTCATAATGGCTCCTCAACTTCGTACGCGGACGTACTGGAAAATATTTCCGGGCTCGCTCGGATGCGATTGAAGCCGGAGAAATTTTCCGGTAGCAGGTTTTCATGGCCATTTCCATCACCGAGCTTTTCGACCGGCTGGGCGGGCCGGATGCCGCCGCCACTTTAACAGGGGTGAGCCCTGACGCCATTCGAAAATGGCGGAGCACGGGTGCGGTGCCGCCCAGGCACTGGCAGACGATCTGCAATGCGACGGGGCTGCCGATGGAGGCGCTGCCGCGCGCCGCCGAGCGCGAGGTGCCGCCGGGGGCGAGCGCGGCTCTGGTGCTGGCCGATGGCAGCGTGTTCTGGGGCCGCGGCTTTGGCGCGCATGGCGTCAGCGCGCCGGCGGAGCTGTGTTTCTGCACCGGCATGACCGGCTATCAGGAGACGCTGACCGACCCGTCCTTCGCGCGGCAGATCATCACCTTCACGTTCCCGCATATCGGCAATGTCGGCACCAACGATGCGGATCTGGAGGCGGACCGCATCGCCGCCAGCGGGCTCGTGTTGAAGGAGGACATCACCGTCCCGTCCAACTACCGCTCGACCGCAACGCTTGGCGACTGGCTGCGGCGGATGGGCGTGCCTGGGATTGCCGGCGTGGACACGCGGGCGCTGACCTTGCGCATCCGCGAGCGCGGGGCGCCGAATGCGGTGCTGGCGTATCCTGCGGATGGCCGGTTCGATATTGCGGCGCTGACCGCGGTGGCGGCCGGGTGGAGCGGGCTGGACGGGCTCGATCTCGCAAAGGAGGTGGCCTGCAGCCAACCTTATCTGTGGACGGGCGGCACCTGGTCCTGGGCGGATGGGTTCGCCAAGGGCGGCGGCGACAAGCGGGTGGTGGCGATCGATTACGGCGCCAAGCGCAATATTCTGCGCAGCCTGGCATCCGCCGGGTGCCAGGTGATGGTGATGCCGCCTACCGCCACGATGGACCAGGTGATGTCCTTTGCGCCGGATGGGGTGTTTCTCTCGAACGGCCCCGGCGATCCGGCGGCGACGGCCAGATATGCGGTCCCGACACTACAGCAGCTGATGCTGAACGGGATGCCGATTTTCGGCATCTGCCTCGGCCACCAGCTGCTGGCGCATGCGCTGGGCGCGAAAACCTACAAGCTCGAGCGCGGGCATCGCGGCGCCAACCAGCCGGTGCAGGACCTGACGACCGGGCGGGTCGAGATCACGTCGCAGAACCACGGCTTCGCGGTGGACGACAAATCCTTGCCGGCGGGTGTGGAGGTGACGCACGTGTCGCTGTTCGACGGCTCGAACGAGGGGATCGCGTGCCGGGAGAAACGGGTGTTTTCCGTCCAGTACCACCCCGAGGCGAGCCCGGGACCATCGGACTCAGCACATCTCTTCCAGCGTTTTGTGGACCTGATGTCGCCCGGAGCGAATTTATAGGTGGATTACGAAGTTATCCTGTTTTCAATGGATGACTTGGTAATCTCCCTATAATCTGGTCTATCATGGATCCAGCGCGCCGCACCGCCCAGGACCAGTTGCCGGTGATCCTGTTCGCAGCCGGCCTGCCGCAGGTCATTGCACTGTTTGGCAACTCCAAATCATACGCGGAGCGGCTGTTCGATTTTCCCGACATTGGCGCCCTCAGCCTCGCGGATGCGATCGATGCGCTGGAGAAGCCGGCGCAGGCCGAGAATGTCAGTTTTTCACAGGCAGCCCTGGCGGCCAGCTACCATCACGCGCGCGGCTATCCATTTTTCCTGCAGGAATGGGGCTATCACGTCTGGACCGTGCCGCGCTTTGACGAATTCATGCGTCGAACGATCGCGAGCGACGCCGCATGATGACGCCTTTGTCTTCGTTTTTTGAACGGAACCGCCATGCCCAAACGTACTGACATCAAATCCATCATGATCATCGGCGCCGGGCCGATTGTTATCGGCCAGGCCTGCGAGTTTGATTATTCGGGCGCGCAGGCGTGCAAGGCGCTGCGCGAGGAGGGGTACCGGGTGATCCTGGTCAACTCCAACCCCGCGACGATCATGACCGATCCGTCGCTGGCGGATGCGACCTACATCGAGCCCATCACACCCGACATGGTGGAAAAGATTCTGATCCGCGAAAAGCCGGACGCGCTGCTGCCGACGATGGGCGGGCAGACGGCGTTGAACACGGCGATGACGCTCGCCAAAACCGGGGTGCTGGAGCGCCTCGGCGTGGAGCTGATCGGTGCGAAGGCCGACGTGATCGACCGCGCCGAGGACCGGCTCAAATTCCGCGACGCGATGGCCGAGATCGGCATTGCCGGGCCGAAATCCGCGATCGCGCATAACCGCGAGGAGGCCGCCGCCGCGCTTGAGCTCGTGGGTCTGCCGGCGGTGATCCGGCCGTCCTTCACGCTGGGCGGGACCGGCGGCGGGATCGCCTATAACCGCGAGGAATTCTTCGAGATCGTGCTCTCGGGCATCGATGCGTCGCCGACCGACGAAGTGCTGGTCGAGGAGAGCGTGCTCGGATGGAAAGAGTACGAGATGGAGGTCGTGCGCGATGCCGCCGATAACTGCATCATCGTCTGCTCGATCGAGAACATCGACCCGATGGGCGTGCACACCGGCGACAGCGTGACGGTCGCCCCGGCGCTGACGCTGACCGATAAAGAATACCAGATCATGCGCGACGCCTCGATCGCGTGCCTGCGGCGGATCGGCGTGGATACCGGCGGCTCCAACGTGCAGTTCGGCATCAACCCGGCGGATGGCCGCATGGTGGTGATCGAGATGAACCCCCGGGTGTCGCGCTCATCCGCCCTCGCCTCCAAGGCGACCGGTTTTCCGATCGCGAAGATCGCGGCGAAACTCGCGGTCGGCTACACGCTGGACGAGCTGCGCAACGACATCACGCGCGCCACGCCGGCGAGCTTCGAGCCGGTGATCGATTATGTCGTGATCAAGATCCCCCGCTTCACGTTCGAGAAATTCCCCGGCACGCCGGCGCTGCTGTCGACCTCGATGAAATCGGTCGGCGAAGCGATGGCGATCGGGCGGAATTTTGCCGAGGCGCTGCAAAAGGGCCTGCGCTCGTTGGAAACGGGGCTCGCCGGCCTCGATGAGATCGACGCGCCGGGCGACGGCACGGCGGATGCGTTCCGCGCGGCACTCTCCACGCCGCGCCCCGACCGGCTGCTGATCGCCGCCCAGGCGCTGCGCGCGGGCCTGTCGGTCGAGGACATCCACGCCGCCTGCAAATACGATCCTTGGTATCTTCGGCAGATGCAGCAGATCATCGCGACCGAGATGGATCTGCGCAAAAACGGCTTGCCGCGGGATGCGTTCTCGCTGCGCCGGATCAAGGCGCAGGGGTTCGCCGATAAGCGCCTCGCGGAACTGACGGGGCAGAAGACGGCGGCGGTGACGGCCGCACGGCTCAAGCTCGGCGTCACGCCGGTGTACAAGCGCATCGACACCTCGGGCGGCGAGTTCGCCTCGCAGGCCGCCTACATGTACGGCACGTATGAGGGCTCGTTCGGCGCGCCGGTGTGCGAGGCCGCCCCGGACGATGCGCAAAAGATCATCATCCTGGGCGGCGGCCCGAACCGGATCGGCCAGGGCATCGAGTTCGACTATTGCTGCGTGCATGCGGCCTATGCGCTGCGTGAAGCGGGCTTTCAGACCATCATGGTCAACTGCAACCCCGAGACCGTGTCGACCGACTATGACACCTCCGACCGGCTCTATTTCGAACCGCTGTTCGATGAGGACGTGCTCTCGCTGATCGCCACGGAGCAGCAGGCCGGCACGCTGCGCGGCTGCATCGTGCAGTATGGCGGGCAGACGCCGCTCAAGCTCGCCCAGGCCCTGGCGCAGGCGGGCATCCCCATCCTCGGCACCTCGGCCGACGCCATCGACATCGCCGAGGATCGCGAGCGATTTCAGGCGCTGCTGCAAAAATTAGGGCTGCGGCAGCCTGAGAACGGCATGGCGCGCTCGACCGAGCAGGCCGAGGCGATCGCCGAGCGGATCGGCTACCCCGTGATCATCCGCCCCTCCTACGTGCTGGGCGGGCGGGCCATGGAGATCGTCTACGACCGCACGGGCCTCGCGCGCTACATGCGCGAAGCCGTGCGGGTCTCGGGCGACAACCCGGTGCTGATCGACCGCTACCTGAACGAGGCCTCCGAGGTCGATGTCGACTGCATCTGCGACGGCGAGACCGTGTACGTCGCGGGGGTCATGGAGCATATCGAGGAGGCGGGGATCCATTCCGGCGATTCCGCCTGCTCGATCCCGCCCTACTCGCTCTCGCCCGCGATCGTCGCCGAATTGCGCGCGGAGACCGAGGCGATGGCGAAGGCGCTCGGCGTCGTCGGGCTGATGAACGTGCAGTACGCCATCCAGAACGATCTGATCTATGTGCTCGAGGTCAATCCGCGCGCCTCGCGCACCGTGCCGTTCGTCGCCAAGGCGACCGGCGTTGCGGTCGCCAAAATCGGCGCGCGGGTGATGGCGGGGGAAAAGCTCGCGGCCTTCGCGCTCGATGATTCCGTCGCCCTGCGCCACGTCGCGGTGAAGGAGGCGGTGTTTCCCTTCGCGCGCTTCCCCAATGTCGACACGCTGCTCGGGCCCGAGATGAAGTCGACCGGCGAGGTCATGGGCCTGGACACCAATTTCGCCCGCGCCTTCGCCAAGGCGCAACTGGGGGCGGGCGTGTCGCTGCCGCTCGCCGGCACGGCGTTCCTCTCGGTGAAGGAGGCCGACAAGGCCGCCATCGTGCCGGTCGCGCGTCGCCTGGCCGAGCTCGGCTTCTCGATCATGGCGACGTCGGGCACCGCACGCCACATCGCGGCGGCCGGGATCGCGGTCCGGCAGGTCAACAAGGTGCTGGAGGGCCGCCCGCATTGCGTGGATGCGATCCGCTCGGGCGACATCCAGCTCGTGATCAACACCGCGCACGGCGCGCAGTCGGTCGCCGACAGCTTCGACATCAGGCGCTCGGCGCTCACCCACGGGGTGCCGAACTTTACGACGATCGCGGCGGCGCGGGCGACCGCGCACGCCATCGCGGCGCTGATTTCGGGCAGTCTTGAAGTTGCGCCGCTTCAGTCGTACTTTCCCCAACCATTCTAACTCGCCGCCCGCGCCGCCTGGCGCCGGCGGCGATTCCACGCAACCCCGAACCCCGTCAGGGCGCGCCCCAGCGCTTTGAGGAGATACAGTGCAGAAATTCCCCATGACCGCCGCCGGCCTCGCCTCGCTCGAAGATGAATTGCGCATGTTGAAGGCGCAGGAGCGCCCGGCCATCATCCGCGCCATCGCGGAGGCCCGCAGCCACGGCGACCTGTCCGAGAACGCCGAGTACCACGCCGCGCGCGAGCGCCAGTCCTTCGTCGAGGGCCGCATCGCCGAGCTCGAGGAGATCACCTCGGCCGCCGAGGTCATCGACCCGTCCACGCTCTCCGGCGACACGGTCAAATTCGGCGCGAACATCCTGCTGCTGGACGAGGATACCGAGAAGGAGGTCGCCTACCAGATCGTCGGCATGTACGAAGCCGATATCAAGCAGTCGCGCCTGTCGATCACCTCGCCGCTGGCAAAAGCGCTGATTGCAAAGAAGGTCGGCGATACGGTCGCGGTGCCCGCACCGGGCGGCGACCGGACCTACGAAATCCTTAAAATCAGCTACGGCTGAGGGCGTGACCGTGCTCGACCGGGTGGCGGCAACGGCGTCCGCCCCCTGCATCACGCTCGCCGACGTGCGGGCGGCGGCGCAACGCATCGCGGGTGCGGTGCTGCGCTCGCCGTTTTTGCGCTCGGACGGGCTGTCGCGGCTGACCGGGGCGGAGATCTACCTCAAATACGACCATCTGCAGGCGACCGGCGCGTTCAAGGAGCGCGGGGCGGCAAACCGGATCGCGCTGCTGAGCCCGGCCGAGCGCGCCGCCGGCGTGGTTGCGATGTCAGCCGGCAACCATGCGCAGGCGGTGGCGCGGCATGCGAGCCTCGCCGGGATCGCCGCCACCATTGTCATGCCGGCCTATACGCCGGCGACCAAAATCACCCGCACCGCCGCCTGGGGGGCGCGCGTTGTGCTGCACGGCGAGACCCTGGCGGAGGCCGCCGCGCATGCGCATGAGCTGGCGGCGCGCGAGGGCCTGGTGTTCATCCACCCGTATAACGACCCCGCGGTGATGGCCGGCCAGGGCACGATGGCGCTCGAGATGTTCGAGGACGTGCCGGACCTCGACGCGATCGCGATCGCAACCGGCGGCGGGGGTCTGCTCTCGGGCTGTGCGACCGTCGCCCGCGCGCTGCGTCCCCAATGCGCGGTGTTCGGCGTCGAGGTCGAAACCTACGCGGCCTTCGCGCAGACGCTGCGCGGCGACCCCGTATCCGTCGGCGGGCCCACCGTCGCCGAGGGGATCGCGGTGCGCGACATCGGCGAGAACCCGCTCGCCGTGCTGCGCGCACTCGCTGTCGAGATGCTCGTGGTGACCGAGCACGACGTGGAATGCGCGATCGCGGCCATGGTCGAGAGCGCCAAGCAGGTCGCCGAAGGTGCCGGTGCCGCGGGGCTGGCGGCGGTGCTCGCGCATAACGAGCGGTTCCGCGGCAAAAAGGTGGGCATCTCGCTATGCGGGGCGAACATCGATTCGCGGATATTGGCGAACACGCTGATGCGCAACCTGCTGCGCGACGGACGCATCATGCGCGTCGTGCTGGAAATGCCGGACCGGCCGGGGATGCTGGCGGAAGTGGCGACGCGGATCGGCGCGCGCGGGGGCAATATCATCGAGGTCGCGCATCACCGGCTGTTCTCATCGCCCTCGGTGCAGGACGCGCAGCTGGAAGTGATGATCGAGGCGCGGGACGCGGCGCACGGAAATGCGATCGAGGCCTCGCTGGCGGAGGCCTTTACGCTGCGGCGGCTTTAGGCGCGCGTGGCTCGCCGCAAAAAGGCTAGCAAGCGCTACTTTTTTGACAAAAAGTAGCAAAAACATTTGGCCTGGGATCGGGGCGGGACGCCGCCCGATCCCGATGGCCCGGCACGCTCAGGCGGCCTTCCTCAGCCGCTCAGCGAACGCCTTGCGCAGCTTCGCCACCTTCGGCGCAATCACCGCCTGGCAGTACCCGGCATACGGGTTGCGGGCGAAATACTGGTCGTGCTCCGGTTCGGCGCGGTAGAAGGTCGGCGCCTGCGTGAGTTCCGTCACGATTTTGCCGCCCCAGACCCCGCTCGCCTCGAACTCCGCGATGATCTTGCGCGCGGTTTCCGCCTGGGCGGGTGTCTTCCAGAAAATCACCGAGCGGTACTGCGTGCCGGTATCCGCCCCCTGACGGTTGAGCTGCGTGGGATCGTGGATGGTGAAGAACACCCGCAGGATGTCCTCAAAGGAGATGATCTCCGGGTTGAAGGTCACCTCGACCACTTCGGCATGGCCGGTCTGGCCGGTGCAGACCTGCTTGTAGGTCGGCCGCTCGACATGGCCGCCGGCATAGCCCGACTGCACGGCGGTGACGCCGCTCAGTTCGGAGAATGCGGCCTCGGTGCACCAGAAGCAGCCGCCGCCCAGAATTGCCGTCTCGCTCATGTCAGTCCTCCCATTTCGCATAAAGCGGCCCATTCGTCGGCGGTGACCGGGGCCACCGAGAGACGTGAGAGCCGCACCAGAGCCATGTCCTTGAACCTGGGGTCGGCCTTGATGCTTGCAAGCGTGACCGGTTTTTTGAGCGGCCGCACCGCCTGCATGTCGACCGCGACCCACGCGCCGTCCTCCGCGGTCGGATCGGGATAGGCCTCGCGCACGACTTTCACGACGCCGACGATCTCGCGGCCCTCGTTCGAGTGATAGAAAAACGCCTCGTCGCCGGTTTTCATCGCCCGCAGATTGTTGCGCGCCTGGTGATTGCGCACGCCGGTCCAGGGTTCGACGCCGTTGGCGACCTGCTGTTTCCAGGAGAAGGCTTCGGGCTCCGACTTCACTAACCAATAATTTGTCATGCGTGATTGTTTAAACCCAAAATGCCCGGCTTCAAATTTTGCCGTGTATAGCATATTAGACACTTATGAGCGAAAACGTCCTAACGACCGGCCCCATCGGCAAGACCGGCTCCTGGTTTCATCGCTACGCCAATCCCGGGCGGTTTTTGCGGCTGGTGCAGCCGACGCTGCCGTGGCTGGCGGGCATTTCGATCATCCTCACCGTGACGGGAATCGTCTGGGGCTATGCCTTCGCGCCGGCGGACTGGCAACAGGGGGCAGCCGTGCGGATTATGTACGTGCATGTGCCGGCGGCCTGGGTCGCGATGGCGGGGTACGCGGCACTCGCGGCGTGCTCGCTCTTTTCGATCGTCTGGCGGCACCCGCTCGCTGATCTCGCGGCCGAGGAAATCGGGCCCGTCGGCGCCGGGTTCACCGCCGTGTGCCTGATCTCGGGCTCGCTCTGGGGCAAGCCGATGTGGGGCGCCTACTGGGTGTGGGACGCGCGGCTGACCTCGGTGCTGATATTATTTTTCCTCTATCTCGGGCATATCGCGCTGATCCGCGCCTTCGATAATCCCGCGCACGGCCACCGCGCCGCCGCCATCCTCGCACTGGTCGGCGCCATCAACCTGCCGATCATCGTGTTTTCCGTGCAGTGGTGGAACACACTGCACCAGGGCAACACGATTTCGATCACCGGCGGCTCGAAAATCTACATCACGATGCTGTACCCGCTGATCATCGGGTCGCTCGGGTTTTACCTGTGCTTCATCACGCTGGTCTGCACGCGGATGTGCGCCGCGATCATGGAGCGGCGGACGCGCGGCTTGCTGCTCGCGGCCGCGGAACGCGCATCCCACGCGGCGCCGACATATGCCGAGAGGGCGTCATGAACCTCGCCCCGTTCATCGACGGCAGCTACGGCGTCACCGCCGTCTTCCTGCTCGGCATCGGTATCCAGACGTATCATCGCTACCGGCGCGCGGCAAAACGCCTGGGTGCGGTCGAAACCCGCTGATGCGCGCCCGGGCTAAACGCCGGTTGTACCTGGTGCTGACCTGCGGCCTCTGCCTGAGTGCCGCTGTCGGCCTCTCGCTCGCCGCGTTCTCGTCCACCCTCACTTATTTCTACTCGCCGCATGACGTGCTGGCGAAAGACCCGGCCCCCGGCCTCAGCTTCCGGCTCGGCGGCATCGTCCAGGCCGGCACCGTCGACACCACGATCGTAAACGGCACGCCCACGACCTCGTTTCGCGTGACCGACGGCCAGGCCTCCGTGCCGGTGACCTTCACCGGCGTGCTGCCGGACCTGTTCCGCGAAGGCCAGGGGGTCGTCGCGATCGGTTCGATGACCGGCGGCGGGACCTTCTCGGCCGAAGAAGTGCTCGCCAAGCACGGCGCGTCGTACATGCCCAAGGACGTCGAGGAGGCTTTACAGAAGGCCGGCAAGTGGAACCCGAAATACGGGCCGCCGCCGGCAGCAGCGACGTGGAACACGATGGCGGTTAAGAGTACGAGCTCATGATGAGAGAAGAGAGCGCTCGCTTTTCTGGGGAAAGACGCCGCGTAGGACGTCTGGTTTTTTCTGCCCTTTGCCCATTCGCGTCCCCGTCTCGGGACGCTGCACCATGATCCCCGAGCTTGGCCATTTTGCCCTGGCCCTCGCCGTCGCCCTTGCTTTCGCGCAGGGCGTCATCGGCATCTTTGCACCCGGTCTGCGCGATGCCCGCGCCATGCGCGCCGCCCCTGCCCTCGCGCTGAGCCATTTCCTGGCGATCTCGGCGGCCTTCCTGGCGCTCATCTATGCCGGCGTGGTCTCGGACTTCACCGTGGAGAACGTCGCGGATTTCTCATCGTCGCAGGTGCCGCTGATCTACCGGATTTCCGGCACCTGGGGGAACCATGACGGCTCGATGGTGCTGTGGTGCTTCATCCTCTCGCTCTGCGGGGCGACCGTGGCGGCCTTCGGGCACAACCTGCCGGCCTCGCTGCGCGCGCGCGTGCTGGGCGTGCTCGGGCTCGTGTCAGGCGGGTTCCTGCTGTTCACGCTGAGCGTGTCGGATCCGTTCACCCGGCTATGGCCGCCGCCGCTCGATGGCGCCGGGGTCAACCCGATCCTGCAGGACCCTGGCCTCGCCTTCCATCCGCCGGTTCTCTACACCGGCTATGTCGGCTTTTCGGTGGCGTTCGCGTTCGCGATCGCGGCCCTGATCGAGGGGCGGATCGACGCCGCCTGGGGCCGCTGGGTGCGGCCGTGGGCGCTGCTCTCCTGGTGTTTCCTCACATCAGGCATCGCGCTTGGCAGCTGGTGGTCCTACTACACGCTCGGCTGGGGCGGCTACTGGTTCTGGGACCCGGTCGAGAACGCGGCGTTGCTCCCCTGGCTCACCGGCACAGCGTTGCTGCACTGCGCGATCGTGGTGGAGAAGCGCGAGGCGCTCAAGGCCTGGACGGTGCTGCTGGCGATCGCGACGTTTTCGCTCAGCCTGTCCGGCACGTTCCTGGTGCGCTCGGGCATCCTCAACTCCGTGCACTCCTTCGCCGCCGCGCCTGACCAGGGGCTGTTCATCCTGGCCCTGCTCGCGGTGACGATCGGCGGCTCGCTGCTGCTATTCGCATTCCGCGCCCCCATACTGGCGGCGAACGGCGTCTATGCGCCGCTCAGCCGCGAGAGCGCGCTCGTGCTTAACAACATCTTCCTCTGCTCGATCGCCGCGGTGGTGTTCACGGGCACGCTGTACCCGCCTTTCGCCAACCTGCTGTTCGGCATCCAGCTTTCGGTCGGCGCGCCGTTTTTCAACCAGACGGTTTTGCCGCTGACCGCCCCCCTGATCATCGCCATGGCCGTCGGCCCGCTGCTGCCGTGGAAGCGCGCGGCCCTGGCGCCGGCGTTGCAGCGGCTGTGGCTCTCGGCCGGGGTCGCGCTGGTGGTGTTTCTGTGCATGACGGCGGACCGGCACGTGATCGCCGCACTCGGGCTTGGCGGCGGCGCCTGGGTGGTGGTCTCGGCGCTGGTCGACCTCTCGGAACGTCTTCGCCTGTTCAGGGTGCCGCTGCGCAGTTCGCTCGCACATCTCGCCGTGCTGCCGCGCGCCGCCATCGGGGCCGCCATGGGCCATATCGGCTTTGGCGTCACCGTGCTCGGCATCGCGGGGATGACGCTCGCGACCCAGAAGGTAATCGTGCTGCAGCCCGGCCAGTCCACGCAGCTCGGCGGCTATACCTGGACGCTGGATGGGCTGCACAATGCGCCGGGGCCGAATTACGAGCAGCATATCGCGGATGTGACGGTGAGCGAAGGCGGGCATGCGTTTCTCACCCTGCACCCCTCGCGCCGGTTCTTCACGGCCCAGAAGGTCGTGACGAACGATGCGGCGATCCATACCAACGGGTTTCAGGACATCTACGCGGTGTTCGCCGACGAGCCGGCGGGCGGGGGGGCGGAGTTGCGGCTGAACCGGCATCCGATGGCGCCCGAAATCTGGTTCGGCGGCCTGATCATGGCGCTCGGCGGGGGTATTTCGCTCTCCGACAGGCGTTTGCGCGTCGGCGCCCCGTCGCGCGCCAGAAAAACCGGCCCGGCGCCGGCGCAGGCGGCCGCGGAATAGCATGTCGCCGCTACGCCGCCGTCTGCTCTTTGGCGCTCCCCTCGCGGTCGCGGCCGCCGGGGGGGCCGGGTTCTACACCATCCTGCGCCGCATGCAGGACAACAAATACGATCCGCACGCGCTGCCCTCGCCGTTGATCGGCAAGCGGCCGCCCGCGTTCACGTTGCCGGGTGCGGCGGGGTTCCAGGGGTTTTCCAACACGGATCTGCTGGCGCCGCCCAAACCCATGCTGGTCAACTGGTTCGCCTCCTGGTGCGTGCCCTGCCTGCAGGAGGCGGGGATGCTGAGCGTGCTGGCGCGCACCGGCACGACGATCTGGGGCATTAATTTCGAGGATACCGGCCCCAACCTCGCGACCTACCTCGCCCAGAACGGCAACCCCTATGCGCGGATCGCGGCCGATGCGTCCGGCCTCACCGCGATCAACTGGGGGGTTTATGGCGTGCCGGAGACCTATGTGATCGATAAGACCGGCATCGTCCGCTGGCGCTACGCCGGCGCGCTGACGCTCGATGTCGTCAAGAGCACGCTCGACCCGATGCTGAAGCACTACGCATGAGGCGCTGGCTGTTGCCGCTCCTGCTGGTCCCCGCCCTCGCCTGGGGCCAGATGGTGACACGGGACGGCGTGACGCTGACGCAGCCGCAGGAAACCCGCGCGGAGGCGATCGGCGGCCAGCTGCGCTGCCTGGTCTGTCAGAACGAGAGCATCGAGGCCTCGGGCGCCACGCTCGCCAAGCAGCTGCGGGTGATCATCCGCCAGCACGTCGTGGCCGGGGATTCCGACAAGAGCATCATCGACTTCATGGTGCAGCGCTACGGCATCTTCGTGCTGCTGAAACCGCCGGTGATGCCGCTGACCTATCTGTTATATGCGATGCCGGGCCTCGCCCTGGCGCTGGGGGTTCTTGCCTTCTGGCTCGGCCGCAGAACCCGCGTGCCGCCGCCGGCCCCCTTGAGTGCGGCCGACCGCGACCGCCTGGAAGAGCTGCTCAAATGATTTTCGGCTGGATGTTCCTGCTGGCGCTGCTGCTGATGACGCCGCTCGCCTTCGCGTTTCTCGGCCGCGGGTCGGCGCGCAACCGGCGCGAGGCCGCCCTCACCCTGCACCGGGCCCAGCTCGACGAACTCGCCCGCGACCGCGCCGAGGCGCGCATCGGGGAGCCGGAATACCAGGCAGCGAAACTCGAGGTCGAGCGGCGGCTGCTCGCGGCCGACGGGTTCACCGAGCCGCGGCTGGACGGCAACGCGCGGATGCTGCTGGTGGCGACGCTGGTCGCCGTGCCGATCATGGCCTTCGCGCTCTATCTGCCGGGGAGCACGTGGAACGTGCCGTCCGAGCCGCACGACCAGTGGGTGGCGAAGTACGATGCGGCGAACGCCGAACTGCTCGGCGACATCACGGCGCTGCGCATGCGGCTTGCGACCGAGGACCCGAATACGGTCGATGCCAGCCAGGGCGAGGCGTATCTCGGCATGTTGCTGACGAAACAGGCTGGTGGCGTGACGCCGGAAGCGCTGTCCTACTTCAGGCAATCGCTCACGAACGCGCCGCCCGGCGCCTCCTGGCGGGGGCTCGATGAACAGGCGATCGCGATGGCGCAGACGGCTTCACAATAGCCGGCCGGCGACTACATTGTGTTCATGGAAAAGAGCGAAACCAAACCCGAAGAGAAGAAACCCGAGCCGCTGGCCAAGGAGATCGGCGGACAGAAGGGGCCGGAGCCCACGAGGTATGGGGATTGGGAGAAGAACGGACGCTGTACGGACTTTTAAAGCCCGGAAAGCAAGCGCTTCTTATCTGAAAAAAAGAAGCAAAAAACTCCTGCCCTGAAACAGTGCCGCTGCCGCCGCCGCCTCCCCTGACCGAAAATTATCAAAGTTTTTTTGCTACTTTTTGTTCACAAAAAGTAGTTCTCATACCTGCCTTACATAGCTCTTGATAAACGCCTCCGCGGTCTGCCATCCCCCCGTCTCCGCCACGTTCCTGTGGGTGCTCTCCGGCCCCTGCCAGAACGCCTTTGGCTGCCGCGCCGCGGCGAACACCTTCTGGCCCATGGCCGGCGGCACCACACGGTCTTTCGCACCTTGCATGATCAACACCGGCGCGTTGATTTTATCGATGCGGCCGAGCAGGTCGAAGCGGTTGCGCATCAGGCGTTCGACCGGAAGGTAGGGGAGTTTGCCCTGGCCGATGGCGGCGATGCTGGTGTAGGGCGAGTCGAGCAGCACGGCGGCGACGGGTTTTTCGGTGGCGAGGCGGACGGCGACGCCGGTACCGAGGGATTCGCCGTACAGGATGACGCTAGTCGATTGGATGTCGCGGTCCGCCAGGAACGCGAGGGCGGCGTGGGCGTCGAGATTGAGGCCGACCTCGCTGGGTTTGCCGGCATTGGGGCCGTAGCCGCGGTATTCGAGGCACATGAGGCCAAGGCCGCTGGCGGCGAACATGCGGATGCGGCGCAGGCGGCCGCCGAGGCTGCCGCCGTTGCCGTGCAGATAGAGCAAGGTGGGCGCACCCGGCGGCGGCGGGCGGAACCAGGCGATGAGGGAGAGGCCGTCGGCGGTCTGGACGCGCACATCGTGCAGGCCGGGGATGCCTGCTGCCCGCGCGTCGTCCGGGTTGGGCACTGTCTTGAACAGCATCGCATCCTCGCGCGCGTACGAGACCGCGGTGACACCGGCATAGGCGAGCGCCAGCAGGGGGGCGCCAAAGCTGAGGGCGAGACGGCTGATGCGCGCGACGCTCATGGCGTGACGGCCTGGTGGGCCGCGTGGCGCTCGGCCGACAGGACGAGGCCGGCACAGATCAGCAGGGCGCCGGACGCGATGGCGAAGAGGACCAGAAAGCTGCCCGTGGCGTGGAACAGCGAGGAGAACCCGGCGGCCGTGAGCGCCTGCGTCACCGCGTAGGCCATGGTGGCCGCACCCCAGGTGGCGGCGAGGCGGTGGGCGGGAACCAGGCCCGCGATGGCGCCGGCGGCGAGCATGACGGAGCCGAGGCCGACGGCGCCGACACCGAAGGCCGAGAGGTCGAGTGCGGGCGTCGCGTCGGTGAACAGCGGCAGGGCGGCGGCCACGGCCATCACGAGGTATCCGGCGGCGAGTGTCGCGAGAAAGCCGAAACGGTCGGCGACACGGCCGAGGATCACGGGACCGAGGGCGGCGGCGATGCCGAGCCACGCGGAGACGGCAGCACCGGCGGCGACGCCGCGATGCAGGCCGATGGCAACGAAGCTCGCCCAGAACAGCATATGCGGCACGAAGCCCAGGGCCGCCAGCGCGTAGGCGATGACGAGGCGGCGGACCGGCGGGCTCATGCGGTCCGCACCCGTCGAGGGCGGCGCCGCCGTGATGGTCGCGGGCGGCATCAGCAGCGCGACGATGATGGTCGCGGCCACGCCGACGGCGCCGAGCGCCATCCAGGTGAAGACCAGCCCGTGGGCGAGGAGCGGCGGGATGAGCAGGGCGCTCGCGGTGATGCCCGAGCCCATCCCGGCGAAGGTGATGCCGCCGACGCGGCCTTTCTGCGCCGCGGGGGCGCGGCCGACGACGGCGGCGGCCATCAGCACCATGAGCACGCCGCCGGTGACGCCCGAGACGAGCCGCCAGAGGCCGAACCAGAGGGGACCGGCCTGCACGGCGGAGGCGAACAGCGCGAGGGCGGTGATCGCCATGAGGAGGAGTATGGCCGGCTTGGCCGCGAGGTTGCCGCGGAACATGCGCATCAGCGCCGCTCCCACGAAATAGCCGAGCAGGTTGACAGCGCCCAGCCAGAACGCGGCGCTGGCGCTGTACCAGTGCGCGGCGACCAGGGCCGGCACCAGCGGCGAGTAGCCGAAGCGCGCGATGCCGATGCCGAGAAACATGGCGAGCAGGCCGCTCACGGCCGTGCGGTAGATGGGGACGTCCGTGCCGGTATCCATGCGCTGACACGAATAGCGCCGTGACGCGGTCGGGGCCAGAGCGCCACACGGCCAGTGCTGCTGCGCAGCGGGGGCCATGGCGCTGCCGCGGGTTGGTTGGTATAGACCCCCTCTCATAAAACGTTGAAGGTACTGTGATGGCCCGCCGCCGGCAGCTCTACGAAGGCAAAGCAAAAATCCTGTTCGAAGGCCCCGAGCCCGGCACCCTCGTGCAATACTTCAAGGATGACGCCACCGCGTTCAACGCGCAGAAAAAAGGCACGATCACCGGCAAGGGCGTGCTGAACAACCGCATCAGCGAGTTCCTGATGATGAAGCTGGGCGAGATCAATATCCCAACGCACTTCATCCGCCGCCTCAACATGCGCGAGCAGCTGATCAAGGAGGTCGAGATCATCCCGATCGAGGTGGTCGTGCGCAACGTCGCGGCCGGCAGCCTCTCGCAGCGCCTCGGCATTCCCGAAGGCACCCGCCTGCCCCGCTCGATCGTGGAATACTACTACAAGAACGACCAGCTGAACGACCCGATGGTCGCGGAAGAGCATATCACCGCCTTCGGCTGGGCGACGCCGCCTGACATGGACGACATCGTCCACCTCACGCTGCGCATCAACGATTTCCTCACCGGGCTGTTCCTCGGCGTCGGCATCACGCTCGTGGATTTTAAGATAGAATTTGGCCGCCTCTACGAGAACGAGGATATGCGCATCGTGCTGGCCGATGAGATCAGCCCGGATAACTGCCGCCTGTGGGACAGCAAGACCAGCGAGAAGATGGACAAGGACCGCTTCCGCCGGGACCTCGGCAAGATCGAGGAAGCCTACCAGGAGGTCGCGCGCAGGCTGGGCATTCTCCCGGAAGCCGGCACGCGCGACATGAAGGGCCCGGAGATGATGCAATGAAAGCGATCGTCACCGTCATGCTCAAGGAGGGCGTGCTGGACCCGCAGGGTAAGGCGATCGGCCAGGCGCTGCACGGTCTCGGCTTCGCTCAGGTCGGCGAGGTCCGGGCGGGCAAGGTCATCGAGCTCGACCTCGCGGAGTCCGACCCCGCCGCCGCCGCGAGCGCGGCCGAGGAGATGGCGAAAAAACTTCTGGCCAACACCGTGATCGAAAGTTTCAAGGTCGAGATCGCGGCTTGAGGCTGCTCGCCGCCGCAACCCACCTCTCCCTCAACCGCCTGCGCCTGCGCGTCTACCGGCGCGCGCGGCTCGATATCTGGTTTCCCCAGATCCCGATCGCGCTTGCCGTCGGAGCCGCCGGGGCGCTGGCGCTGCTGCCGACGATCAGCCGCTACCTGCACGAATACTTCCACCTGCAGCTGAGCGGCCTGACCAACGCGCTGCACCCGCTCAGCGCCGGCGTGCCGGAGCTTATCCTGCGCGGCGTGCCCACCGCCGTGATCGGCGCGCTGCAGATTTTCATCGCCATCGGCCTGGTGATGCGCTCGCGTCTCGCCTGGGTCGCCGCCGTGCTGATCACCCTCGCCCAGCTTGTGTTGGCCATCGGCTACGACCACCAGCACTGGTACGCCTTTGCCGTCATCTATATCGCCGCCCTGCTCGTCGCCGTTGTCGTCTCGCGCCAGGCGTTCACACGCTCCTCCCTCGCCGCCGGCACGCTCTTTGCCCTCGCCGCCACCGTCCTGCTGCTCGGCTACGGCGTCCTCGGCTCGCTCATCCTCGGCCAGGGCTTTTCACCCGCGATCAACGACCTGCAGGAAGCCACCTATTTCACCGTGGTGACCATGAGCACGGTCGGCTACGGTGACATCCTGCCAAAATCCGATCCCGCCAGGCTGTTCGTCGTCTCCCTCATCCTCGTCGGCATCACCGTCTTCCTCACCTCGCTCTCCGCCATCGCCGGGCCGCTCGTGCAAGGCCGGCTCGCCCGCATCATCGAGCCCCGAAAGATCAGGAAAATGCAGCACGTCAACCACTTCATCGTCGCCGGCGACGGCCCCCTCGCGCGCAACACCGTCCGCGAACTGCTCCTGCGCGACCGCTCCGTCGTCGTCATCACCGACGACGAGGACGCGCATATCGGCGACGCCGAAATGATCATCGGCGACGCCACCGACCTCGAGGTGCTGCGCAAGGCGGGTGCGGAAACGGCGCACGCCATCCTCGCCCTCTCCGACGACGACGCGGAAAACGCTTTTGTCATCCTCGCCGTGCGAGAACTCCACACGGACGCCAAAAAAATCGCGGCCGTAAGTGCGCGTAAGAACCTGGACCGCGTGCGCCGGGTGCAGCCGGATATGATTATGGCGCCGAACGTGTTCGGCGGCGAAGTGCTGGCGATGGCGCTGACGGAGGAGAAGATCGACGGCGAAGGGTTGTTGGCTCGGTTTTTGGATATTGGGACAATAAAGTAGAAGGAAGGACTACTTTTTGTGAACAAAAAGTAGCAAAAAAACTTTGATAATTTGGGGCATGGGCATTGGCGGCCGCACGCCTCCGGCCCGGAGGATCGAAAGTTTTTTGCTTCTTTTTTTCAAAAAAGAAGCGCTTCCTTCACTTGCCTTTACTTCCCCGTCCCCCCAAGGCACACCACCCCCATGCGCGCAGGTATCCTCTTATTTCCCGGCATCAACCGCGAGCGGGACATGGTTCTCGCCGTTCGGCAGAGTTTTGGCACCGCGCCGCGGATGATCTGGCATAAGGAGACGGCCCTCGGGGACCTTGATCTGGTCATCATTCCCGGCGGTTTTTCCTTTGGCGATTATCTGCGGTGCGGCGCGATGGCGGCGCATAGCCCGATCATGCGGGCGGTGGCGGACCATGCGGCGCGCGGGGGGTATGTGCTGGGCGTGTGCAACGGGTTTCAGATTTTGACGGAGGCGGGGCTGCTGCCGGGGGCGTTGCTGCGCAATGCGGGATTGCGGTTTTTGTCGATGGACACGGATATGAGCGTGGAGCGCGCGGATACGGCGTTCACGTCGAAATACGCACAGGGCGAGGTGATCCGCGCGCCGATGGCGCATGGCGACGGCAACTACAATGCGGATCCGGCGACGCTGGACCGGCTGGAGGGCGAAGGCCTGGTGGCGTTCCGGTATGCGGGGGCGAATCGCAACGGGTCGGTGCGGCGGATTGCAGGGATTTACGCGCCGAATTTGCGGGTGCTGGGGTTGATGCCGCATCCGGAGGATCTGGTGGATCCGCTGATGGGCGGGACCGACGGGAAGGCGCTCTTCGACTCGCTGGCGGCGGCATGAGCGGGGCGCCCAAAATGGTCGATGAAGCGCTGGCGAAGTCCTTCGGGCTGAGTGCGGACGAGTATGCGCGCGTGCTGGACATCATGGGCCGCACGCCGAGCCTGACCGAGCTCGGGATTTTCTCGGTGATGTGGTCGGAGCACTGCTCGTACAAATCCTCGAAGGTGTGGCTGAAGCAGTTGCCGACGAGCGCGCCCTGGGTGATCCACGGGCCGGGCGAGAATGCCGGGGTGATCGACATCGGCGAGGGGCTGGCGGCGATCTTCAAGATGGAGTCGCATAACCATCCGAGCTTCATCGAGCCCTATCAGGGCGCGGCGACCGGGGTGGGCGGCATTCTGCGCGATGTCTTTACCATGGGCGCGCGGCCGATCGCGAACCTGAACGCGTTGCGCTTCGGTGATCCCGCGCTGCCGGTGACCAAGCGGGTGGTCGATGGCGTCGTCCGGGGCATCGGCGGCTACGGCAATTGCGTCGGCGTGCCGACCGTGGGGGGCGAGGTCAATTTTCACGCCGCCTATAACGGCAACCCGCTGGTGAACGCGATGACGGTCGGGATTGCGCGGACCGACCGGATTTTTCTGTCGGCCGCCGCAGGTGTCGGCAACCCTGTCGTGTATATCGGCTCGAAGACCGGGCGCGATGGCATCCATGGCGCGACCATGGCGAGCACGGAATTCGGCGCCGATAGCGAGCAGAAGCGCCCGACCGTTCAGGTCGGCGATCCGTTCACCGAAAAACTGCTGATCGAGGCGTGCCTGGAGCTGATGCAGACGGATGCGATCGTCGCGATCCAGGATATGGGGGCGGCGGGGCTGACCTCGTCGTCGGTCGAGATGGCCGGCAAAGGCGGGGTCGGGATCGAGCTTGAGCTCGACCAGGTGCCGCAGCGCGAAACCGGCATGAGCGCCTATGAGATGATGCTGTCGGAAAGCCAGGAGCGCATGCTCCTCGTGATCAGGCCGGAGCGGCGCGAGGCGGCGCGCGCGATCATCGAGAAGTGGGATCTGGACTATGCCGAGATCGGGCGGATCACCGATACCGGGCGTATCATCATCCGGCACCAGGGCCGCGTTGAGGCGGATATCGCGCTGCAGCCCCTGGCCGACGCCGCACCTTTGTACGAGCGCCCGGTGGTGGAGACGCCAAAGCCGGCGGCGCTTGGCAATGTGGTTTCGGACCTTGACCTCGGCGAGGCGCTGCTGCGGCTGATCGCCTGCCCGGACCTTTGCTCGCGGCGCTGGATTTATGACCAGTACGACTCGACGGTCGGCGGGCAGACGGTGAAGCGCCCGGCGGCGGCGGATGCGGCGATCGTGCGCCTCGAAGGTGCCAGGCGCGCGCTGGCGATGACCACCGACTGCACGCCGCGCTACTGCGTCGCCGACCCGGAAGCGGGGGGGATGCAGGCGGTCGCGGAAGCCTGGCGCAACATCACGGCGACGGGGGCGACACCGCTCGCCGTCACCGACAACATGAATTTCGGCAACCCCGAAAAGCCCGAGATCATGGGGCAGTTCGCCGCTGCGATCCGCGGCATGGCGGCGGCGTGCAAGGCGCTGGATTTCCCGGTCGTGTCCGGCAACGTGTCGCTCTATAACGAGACCGAGGGCCGCGCGATCCTGCCGACGCCGGCGATCGGCGCCGTGGGGGTGATCGCCGATGCGGCCCTGGCCGCCGGCATCGCGATTGCGCCCGGCCAGGACCTCATCCTGATCGGCGAGACCCGCGGCGAGCTCGGGCGCTCGCTCTGGCTGCGCGAAATCTGCGGCGAGGAGGACGGCGCGCCGCCGGCCGTCGACCTCGACGCCGAACGCAGGAATGGCGATTTCGTGCGCGCGCAGATTATATCTGGTGTAGTGTCCGCCTGCCATGACGTCTCGGATGGCGGCATTCTGGTCGCGGTCGCGGAGATGGCGCTCGCCGGCGATACCGGCGTCGAGCTCACCCGCCACGCCTCCTCGCACGCCTTCTGGTTCGGCGAGGACCAGTCGCGCTACATCCTCGCGGTGCGGGACGGTGACGCCCTGCTCGCGGCGGCCAAGGCGGGCGGCATCCACGCCGAGCATATCGGCCGCGCGGTGGCGGGCCAGGATTTGACACTCTCAGAGACGGTTGCCATATCTTTGCCACAGTTGCGCGACGCCCATGAACGGTTTTTTCCAAGCTGGTTCGCATCCTAGGGGACCCTCACCAATGGCTATGCCGGCCAGCGAAATCGAAGCCCTGATCAGATCCGCCTTCCCCGATGCCCGCATCACGATCGAGGATCTGGCAGGCGATAACGACCATTTTGCCGCGACCGTCGTCTCCGAGGCGTTCCGCGGGGTCTCGCGCGTGCGCCAGCACCAGATGGTGTACGCGGCGCTGCAAGGCCGCATGGGCGGCGCGCTCCACGCTCTGGCTCTGCAAACAGCCGCTCCCGAATAAGGATTTTTGTTATGGACAACCCCGTTTTCGCCGAAATTCAGACGCATATCGATTCAGCGCCCGTCATGCTCTTCATGAAAGGCACGCCGATGTTCCCGCAATGCGGGTTTTCCGCGCGTGTCATCCAGATCCTCAAGCACGCGGGCGTGCCGTTCAAGACCGTGAACGTGCTGGAGGATCCGGAAATCCGCGACGGCATCAAGGCGTTCAGCAACTGGCCGACGATCCCGCAGCTCTACGTGAAGGGCGAGTTCATCGGCGGGTGCGATATCGTGACCGAGATGTACCAGAGTGGGGAGTTGCAAACGTTGCTGGCCGAGAAGGGCGTCAGCCAGGAAGATGCAGCGTGAGGCAGTAGAAAGCGCTACTTTTTGTGAACAAAAAGTAGCAAAAAAACTTTTTTAAATTGGCTCGTGGGCGTTGGCGGCGTGAACGCCCACCACCCCAGCCGAACGTTTTTTGCTTCTTTTTTTCAAAAAAGAAGCGCTTCCTTCCCTCATGCGCTTCGTCTTTCTCACCGACGAGCTCCCGCGCCCCGGCTTCGCCGGCCACCTCACCCTCAATTTCACCATCCTCTCCTGGCTCGCCAGCTGCGGCCATGATGTCACCGTGCTGCTCACC
>Ga0116231_10001443_pt1 | contig 48490 bp, 36 predicted proteins | sample S1TSphgellanicum_2_FD_89695 | JGI IMG/M metagenome (GOLD analysis project Ga0116231, IMG submission 89695) | Host-associated microbial communities from peat moss isolated from Minnesota, USA - S1T2_Fd - Sphagnum magellanicum MG | ecosystem: Host-associated > Plants > Peat moss > Unclassified...
ATTATTATTATTATTAGGTAGATAAATAATAGGTAGGTAAGTAAATTGTAGGTAGGTAATAGGTAAATAATAAACAAATTGGTTGTAGATAGCTAGGAAGTTAATCAATTAGTTAGTTAATTAATGAATTACTTACTTATATAGTTGACACATTTGAAAGGGAAACCAAACAATATGGGATAAATTATTTAATTACAACTTGGTTGCAAACTATTTATAATTAAGCTGCAATTAGATTTTTTATCCCATATTGTTTGTCTTCCCTTTCAAGTTGTCAACCATATAACTAGATGCACTATAAACATTAAAATACACAAGATTTGCCAAATGGTAGAACCGATTAAAGAAGTTCAACCCTAACATGATTAAATCCAAAATAAATAAATAAAGATCTTACGACCTACCTACCTACATACCTTAGCCTACTTACTTACTTACCTACATATCCTAATAATTGGACTTCCTTACCTACCCACCTATTTTAGAATCATAAATGTTGCCACATGGCACAAAACTATTTGCCCACTTCTATGAATCAATAAATGGGTTGAAATTAAAATTTTGCTAATAAATTTGATTTATTTAATATTCTTTCAATATGCCACATGGGGACATGACATTGATCATTAGTCGTATGATAATCACATGTGCTATATGGTCAATGAATGAAAAATATAGTCAATTTAAAAATAAAATAAAATAATATATATATATATCATCAATTGTTTATGTGACGACATCATCATGATCATCATCATTTGCGATTAATGTCACATGTGACTTGTTTAATGTAATTACAAGTCATTTTAGTTGCAAATGTCGTTTGTGACTAAAAATTAGTCACAAATTGAAGTCGAAAATATGTAAATTTCTTTTACTGAAGTGACACTCAATTCATTCCACTCACATTGTATGTTGCATCACACTGTCAATAGTGGGACATTCATCATTTGATTTCTCCTTCTTGATCTCCTCCCAATGCACATGTTTTGCAGCAACATTCATTTCCCTTTGACATTGATCAAATTTGGTAGTCATTCATTAATACAACATCTTTTGTGTTTACGCAAAAAAATTTCAACACATTTTGCTTGACTTTGAGTGAACAAATTCAACGGCATATTGAAATTTACAATTTGCAAAAAAGTTTATAGTCTTATAGTGTTTAAGTTTGCACAATTATGTAGAACTTTGTTGCCTATAAAATGAAAAAATTCTTTTACTAAAAAAAATAATCCACGAAACTAAAATTAAAAACTTTGATTGGATGTTTGCGATATGGTTGCCAAATGTAAGACCACTCAAAACTATTGAATGGAATTCGAATAACTAAAAAATGGATCTATGTTCAAATCTATTTATATCAAATGGATTTTGAAGTCAAAAGAAAGTGAAGAAGAACAATCACTTCAAAAACTAGAAGGGTTGTAGATGAAGTCCTTGAAGTTCTAAAATTTCAAATAGAAATTTTGTAACTTAAGTTTCATTGACAATCTATCAAATCAATTCGACAAGCTATGAAAAAATACTCAAGAACTTTTGAGAAATCAGCACCTTTCATTCTCTTTTCTATCTTTGTGTTCCTTGTATTTTTAAATTGCAACAATATGTTCTAATTAAATCTTGAAAACAATAAGACCATTCAACAAATTGTAACAAAGAATAATTTGATAAAAATTTGATGTAGAACAAAAATTTAGTTGCAAGGTGTCCAAAAAAAAAAATCTTTCTCCTCATGCTATTCGACAAAAAATGATCAATTCTTTATAAAAATACTCTCTTTATGAAAATTTATGGGATTTTATGTCGGAAAAAAATCAAGGTCATTCACCTTGCAATGCCTTTGAGAAAGACTTGGTAAAGGCTATGCTGACCAATAAATAGGTCCATATTCTCTATTGACATAGTAGTGACTTATAAGGGGTCACTTGACCTAAATCTAATGTTGGTAACCCAAAAAAAATCTAAAAATTCCAAAGTTCAAAATTATTTTTGTCGATTAATAGTAACACGAAAAACAATGACATGGCTTTACGTGTACAATAAAGCCCTATGGTGAGGGCATTCTCAAAATAAAGGGCAAGTAGGAAAGGTGGTAGTTGATTTTGGACTCACATTTTGTGAGTGTCCCCCATGTGTGACTTGCACCCATCATAAGTATGAGGCAAAGTTTACATGAGCTTAAACTTGCACCCGTAATAAGTATGAGGCAAAGGTTACATGAGCTTAAACTTGCACCCATCATAAGTATGAGGCAAAGGTTATATGAGCTTAAACATCCAAAGATCAAAAGGTGGTGGAGAGTTCTTACACCTACTACTCCTTAAGAGTGGGAGGGACCTTTCACCTAAAGGTAGGCATAATTTCCCTCCCATCCTAAAGTTGTAGGGTTTAGGGTTCATACCATCAAGTGACCCTACTTCAGGAGAATCCATGAGTATAGGAACCTCCAAGCACATAAATGACTCGCTTTTGATGTGAATGTGGGAACATATAAGAATAGGAAGGTCTCCGTCCTAGCATAACACAAGTCTGGAATCTGAGCTGAGTTGTTGAATGCTTTTGACTTGAGTCCAATCTGTCTGGATGTAGCATCAAACCAAATTTGCTACTACTGATGCCATTTTGCTGGATTGAAACTTGAAACCTCATGACATGAATGGACTCTGAATGTGATTGTTCGTTTGGCTTGTCACTTCTCTGCAACTCATGAATTATGGTCTGATCATTTAATGTAGGAGGATTCATAATTTTGTGGGACTTGTCTTTCAGCTGCATTTGTTTGTCATTCAAACCATAGACATTGTTGGGAGTGCAGGTGAACTAGTCAGTCCTGGACCATGTGGGGACTTCCAAATGCAACCTTTACAGGTGAACATTTAAATGTCTTTGTAGCTGGCTGGACATTCAGAACAACTAGCAACTTTACTAGGCTATTCTCATTGTGGATGCTGAGATTGTATTGCTCTGCCACATGTGGGCTCAGGGTTTCAGGTATTCAGTTTTCATGTTGTGTATCCCCAGTTGTGTTGAGCTTTTGTCTTGGTTGACTGTATGCCACTACAATTGCCAAATGTGTTAGTTTGTGATAGGAAAATTAGGGGGCATTTTCAGCACAGTAAGGAGCTTATGAGAGCGAATACATGGTTACGATACACTCAAGATTGTTGTGGTGGACTCAGGACAAAGCAATGAGCAGCCTCTGTGTTGGTACCTCCAACACAAGTATGCACCTACTTCCTGATTTGCAGTGACATTAACAACTCTGATCTGGAATCAGGAACATGTTGGAACCTTGGTTTGAACATAAATGTCCAGTGTGATTATTTGAGGATTTGTGTGTTTGTAATTCCCCAACTGCCTAAAGATCCCATGAGAGCCTTGCCAGATGGTTCGCTATTGCAAAAAAAATCATTTGCTGATTTAGTTGATTCATTGGAAAGTACTCACTCAGAGACATTAGAAAGGTTGGTGGAGATGTCCAGAAAGGCAAGTCAGAGTTTTTTAGTGGGCTTTTACACACAACAGAGAGGAAGCAAGGAGGGAAGAACTGTTTGATCATAGGATAAGAAAGTGAAGGATGACTGGCTTGCTATAGACACTGCATACAGGAAAAGTAAGTGATGAAGTGTTTTCCACAGCAATAAACATTAGAATCTGTAGTTCCTAGGGAAACATATTAATGGGGACATATTCAGATCCCCATATCATTGGGTAAGATTGGGTGTGCTGAAGGCACAGACACCATCTGCTTATGCAGCTTTCTTGCAACAGCCTCAATACATGCAATGGATCTTATAGAGCAGTTAGAGTGAATCTGGACACTAGCTACTGCAGTCCTTGTGATGGGTTTACAACACAGGGACTACAGTTCTAAGTGAAGATAAAATCGACATATCCATCAATGTGTAAAAGTCACTTATGGGTTGAGATTGGGTCTGTTGGACTCTTTATTACATGGGAATTCATATATGGGCCTTGCTGTTTGGTTGTGCCACTGTCCTCTCCCTTCAGCACTTCTCCAATCCCTTGAGGAAGACCTACCTTCTGTCTGGTGGATGCTGACTTGTGAGGTCAAAGTCTCCTTCCAGTTCACATCACAAATGACCTTGAGGTAGCAAGAACTTGCTTGGATACTCAGAGAAAATCCAGGTCTGCTGAACATAAGCAATTCTTGCTTGGGGAGGGGTAAAAGTCCAGTTCATCACCCCACCTTTTGTTCATGATGTTGAACACAAATACTGTAGAAACTGGGGAGAAGTAGCTTTTCCTCTGTGCAGGTTTGTAAACTTTCAGTTTTATCATTTTGTGCTTTCCTTATATGAAGTTTTTGGAAGCCCAAGCTAATATGAGACATATCTTGGCATCAAGCAGTGCATAGAACAGTATCTCTTGGGACTCTTTCTGCCCTTGAACTTCATTCAATTGCTGCAGATTCAGGGTATTTAGATCATGCTATTATTTTGGCAAAACATATTTGCAACTCTTAAAATTGTATTCCCAGAATAAGACAATTACTTTGGCAGCCAGCTTCACCTGTTGGTTCTGCAACAACATTAGGACCAAACCCAGACTATGAGCCAGAATGCTGTGAATACACCATAACCTCTTTCCTTTCAGCTGTGAAGATGAAGCCTGTATGTATGGCTTTTGGTGTCTTTATGGTTTGGTTTCTATCTTTGATGACAGCAATTAGACCTGTTAATGACTCTCAGAGCACATGGCCATCATCTTATCTTTTCAAAGAAGGTTTAGGGTATTCACACTCAACTGATGTGTAGGCATGCATTGTCCAAAGGACTTGTGAATGGGATTCAACAAGATAACATCCACATCTGACCATTTTGTGGTCCCTCTTTTCTGTGTGATTTTGACAACTGCTAAAACTTGCTCAAGTTTGTTGCACAAGGTGCTGTAAAGCGCAGTAGACTTAAATGTGATCACATTCTAAAGATCAAAAGCAGTCCCTCAAGAATGTTCTGAACACTGAGATGCATGATAGAATTCTAGGAACTTCCCAGTGTCCATTTTCCCAGAGGTTCAGAGAAAGTCCGTAAGTACAATTCAGAAAAATATCGCATTCCATCCACATCACTAAGGTTTGTGTGTTCAATATGAAACTCAACTCCGAATTGTATCATAAGTTACACATCATGGGGGTAAGACTAATACCTGTTCCATCAATTTGAAGAACAATATTTGTACACAGCAGTTATTGTCTTGGTGAAGGGACGAATGGCAATTGTTACTTGAACACCATCACTACTAGCTCAAGTCCTTCACAGCTATGCAAGCAAATGTGCCAGAAGAAGGTGCTGCAGGTAGGAAGGACTTGAACCCTTCTTCAAAAATTGAAAGTAATGGCAAGGTGAAAATTTTGTCAGAAATGAGTGGCTATTCATGGTATTGTACAAGGACTCTGCAAACCTCATCTGTTGCCAGAATTGTCTGTTCAGAGAACAAGACCTTTTAGTATACACAACATGTACTCACTACCATGAGTGTCAGAATGATGTGACAGCTGCTTTCAAACAGTCCCAAAATTAGTCATGAAATGTAATCCTGAGTATAGAGAAGCTTGGCATCTCTCTAGGAATTTTGACTGTGAACGTCTAGTCAACATGAATTCCAATTCTCATCTCAGGAATTACTTCCAGAAAAATCTAATGTGCAATTTTAGGCCAATGTACGAAACCAGGCCAGAAGCTTACCCAGACCTTGGTCTAGAATAATGGAGCGCCTTTCGAGGCCTGCACAAATAGACCAACACATGCAGTTGCAATTAGCAATTGAAAGACAACTCTCCTCTATCTGAAGGATTCAAGCAAGCTGATTTAGATAAAGTTGCTTTCAGAAAACATTAATGGTCATCAAGAAAAGAGGGTCACCAAGATCAGCAGCCACCCGGTGTGCACACATTGTGCCTGAAAAAGCAACCGCTATAACACCTTGACCTGGAAAGCAACTGTCCCCCACACAGTACAACCCATCCACAGCCTGCAGCATAGAGTTGTGGTGATATCAAGATTCTAATCATCAGGACTCTGTAACACCAAACTTCCACTTTCCTAAAATGAAGGTCCAGAAATTTCTGTGCAAATCTGTAAATCATGAACATATAAAATGGCAAGCCAACATACTGTAGTGTTAAATGGCATGCCAAGCAAGCCTTTTGGCTTGGCTGCTGGAATTGGTCCATAAGTACCATCATCCCTTGCCAAGTACCGGCGATGAGTTTTTGGTGTGCCAACCTATCATGAGGAACATTCATCATCATCTTCAATGTTAATTCATGGGTAGACTTCTCAAAGATATCTTAACAATCAGCCTTTGCCACATGACAGTTTGTCACTTTGGGAAAATAAAAAGCCACAAAACAAGGACTCCAATTATCCAGTTTTCAGCTGTACATAGTTTGAAACAGTGGGTAGAAATACCTCACAGAATGTTATGGCTGCTTTTAGACCTGGGAATAAAGTTGCCTCCAGCCTTGCCACAATTTTGTCTGCCAATGCTTCCTTCTTTTTCTTGTAGTCAACTGGCAGCAGACCCTACAATTAACAATAGTCACTGTTCAGGAATAGAGAGGTCATGCATGCCATCTAGTCCTCAAAACAAGCTGTATTTCTGATCATCTGTATTCTCAAACAAGTTAACACAATTTCCTTCATCCTCTTACAAGACATAATTTTCCTTTAAGTCATCTAAATCAAGCCCTAGAGATTCAGAAGTTACTTTCCAACCAGACATGCATCTGAATGTAAAGATTATAACTCTCAACTTGCTTCACACCTTCAGAGTTTTGGGCAAAAGGTTACAAATTATAAGCAGCAAGGTCAAGTCGAGACAACTGAGGGAAACTAACACTGTTCCTCCTATGATCAGTTTATACATCTTTGAAACATATAGTTCATACCAATATGAAGGTAAGTACTGAGAATTCTGCATACTTATGATTTAAGTCAACCAGAGTTGTATTGAGGAATGACCGAGTCATAATATGTGAAGAAATTTGGATCTCTTCCTCTTGGAACCAGCTGTATTCATACTTCAAATTATTTAAAACCTCAGGAAAATTGCAACATCAACCTGACAAGGAGGTTAAAAGAAGTACCTGCCAATCATCAATCCAAGATGTGGTAAAGATGTGGAGAATATGGTGGCCTGGCGGTGCTAATGAAGAGTCCAAAATTGTGGGAATGCTTAAGAAAATTGTCTCGTACGGCTCCTCCAATTTTGACCACTCACTCTATACTCAACACAACCCATTGGCTTGAGGTTACCCAATGAAAACAAAAAACCAAGTATACAAAGAGAATGGGTAAAAACACTCTTGGGTATTGGGTTTTTTTGGGGCTCTATTTTAAGGTTCTATGATTGCATTTGGGAAGGCAAAGATATGGAAAAGTGGAGCCCACCTCAAGCACAAGGTGGTGGCATTCAGTCTCAGCAGGAAGAACATCAGCCTTCACACCCATGTGTATCGACAAAAAAGATGGGGCCTTCTGGTAAAGCTTTTGAAACCTCCGCTCTTCTTCTGGCACGCTCTCTGGCTTCAGTAACTTATCTGCAGATTTCAGGAACAGGGCATTTTAGGCTTTGTCCATCTATTACCAATTGGTAAGCTGAGAAGTTGTATCTCTAGTATCAAGTAGCTCTCAATTCTCATCACTTTATTTGTTTGGAACCAATATCTGGAACAAAGATAGAGAGCAGAACCAGTCCTTTGAATTCCAAACAATATCTCAAGCATGAACGCAGTGACAAATTCAGAGAAGCCTAAGTGTGATCAAAACATTATGCCAGTGGTAAGCCATCTATGAATGACTAAACTCTTTATTTTTCAGACAGTCTGTTTATGAGTGATGAGTACCTAAGTCCATTTTCTCATATTGCAGTGCTATGATTGAAGGTGAGGTCTAACTTGAGAGGCAGTTTGAGAACAAAAAGCAAAAGAACACATTTTCAAGATTTTCTCACCAAAAGTATCCCATCTGGTAGCATTTGAAATCACTTTCTTTGCCCATATAATTGTTCCATTAGAAAGCTGCACTCCCGTCTGCACAAAGAATAAACAGAACTGGTCCCTGTGAGTTAAGGCAAACAAGATACTTCAACTTATTTGAGCTTCTAAGTCTCTTTCATAGGACTCCAACTCAAGAGCATGATGTGACCATCACCTGCAGTTTCTCATAGTTGTTTTTGTACCAACACTTTCTATTGTATCAGGCTTTGTGAGGCAGTTCTGGCTATATAGGAATTACTACAATCCATTTTACTTCATAAGAAGGATGTGAGAACAGATCTAACCACTTTGCCAGCTTCCATGAGGATCTGAGTGACATTCGCCTTATATTTTATGTGGCCACCTTTCTCTACCAAGCCTTCAGCAAGCTCCCGTGCAATAACCCCCACACCTCCTCTTGGATAGTTAATCCCTCCATAGTGCCGGTCACAGATAACCTGTCACATTTATAACCACTGTTTAGCTGAACTCTAAATACAATGTGTTTCTGTCATCAACAAATGATCAGCTGGCATCTTTATGGGCACAAATCCTAAAGCTGGACATGTCTCCTGGACGATTGTAATCTAAGATTGCACATCTGGACCACCCAAAAGGAAGCTTTCAATATAAGTTCTCTAGGACTGCAAACTTAGAAATTTCCTCTAGGTCTAAATAGAGGTTAAGCTTGCATTGTTCTTGTGAAATTTGGTAATTTTAGAATGGCACGCTGAGAAGCTGGAAATACCATGCTTGCATTTATCATTGGGGTCCGACAGGCATCCACTGTGCTCACTATAAAGCACTGCACATGCATCCACCAGTCTGCATATTCATATCATAAATAGTGTGGCACCATACACAAAACATGAGAAAAAGATAAATATTCTCAAAACCTCCAGCCAATAACCTTCAGGAACAAAATCAAACAAGACTCCCTCTAAAAATAAGTTCATTCCTGGGACTGTTCACCTCAGCATCAATGAAGGATAGGAGGTCAGGGTCCTTGATATATTTGCGGGCAAGGTCGCCTGCATTCTGTGGCAAATAGTAGGCTGCAACAGCAAACCATAAACACAAAGGGAATTAGATTGATATGCACATCATTCAAGATGTTGCAAGAAAAAGTGAAGGCAATCATGCTTTGTCCTTGAGTTTTAGAGCAGTCAAACAAACCAAGTGTCAAGCATGCCAATGGATTGCGGAAGAATTGGCCAAACAAGTAAAGAGGCTCCTCAAGTGATTTGAGCTCCAGTGAGTTCAGTGAATTGAAAACCTGTCAAACAACACCACCTCAATTTGAATAGCTCAGACACACCCTGCTACTCCAATGAGCAAACTCACAAAGCAAGCTTTCAAAAACAAAGGAATGCTCCACCCACATGTAAACAAGCCAACAAGTGCACTCCAGTGAGCCTTCAAACAGCAGTAACAAAGAAAGTTCACAAATTGGGCCTTTGAGTGAAGATTTTTAACACAAATGGTCATTTATTTGGGAGGGACTTTGGATCCAAAAACACAATCGTCATAGAGGATAGCAGATAGGGATAAAGACCTTCCAGCATTGTGTATAGAAGCTGCGGATACCTGCTTCCTCATGGGGGAAGCGGTTGATGAGTTCAGCAAGGAACTCCTCATACCCCCGGTGGACCCGCACAGAGAGGCCACCTGGCAGGTGGTAATGAACTGTGACAGGATCTTCAATTACCTCCATTTTCCGCCCCACTGCCTCCAGTGACTTTGTTATCAGGTTTATGGATCCCTATTCCAAACCCCATTGCACCAGACCTTTGTTCTCATTGCACTTGAGTGTACAACTTAGTGACAAGCGTAACCATAATCAAATCCAGAAAACAAGCAACTTCGAAGTGAAATCAATCAGTAAATCCTCAAACCTTCCAAGAGTCGTATTTAGCTGATAAATTCAACCAAAATGATGCACATATCACACAAAGATTCTGATAAAGCACGATAGAAACCTTGGGGGATCTAGGTTGTATACTACGACTGACCAGAACGGAGTGGACAAGAAACACGGACCCAAAATCAGAAGAAGGACGTCGATGGGTACACACCTTATCGCTAAAGCCGAACATGACGGAGGATCCAACATCAAATGTGTAACCATCTCTTTGGAAGTAACCCGAGCTTCCGCCCGGGATCACATATTTCTCAAGGAGCATCACGCGAGCACCGCGAATGGCCAATTGGGTAGCAGCTACAAGACCTCCAATGCCCGCCCCAATCACCACTGCATCATACTCCTCATCCTTCACAGCCATCGTCACCCTTTCTTCAATCCCAACTGCAACTCTCTCGAATGCTTCTGCAACTTTGGCTTGACTCCCACCTTGGGCTTGAATCAGCCGCTTGCAATCCCGCTTGGGGCTTCTTCTCCCAAAATGTCCACACCTCCTGGAGCTGTCAATACGTTTGTGACAAAAGTTGCGGCAGACAGGGAGTGGATTCTTGGATCCTTGTGGGATAAAAGAATTGGAGAGAATTGAAGGTTGAAGCATCATGGAAAGAGCCATGACAAAAGGTTTGGCTGCAAAGTTGGAGGTAGGGAGGAAAATGACGAATCTTGTAATGGCAGCCACTCCAAATGGAAGTTAGGATAGAAGACACATCCCCAGCCAGTATTGAGCCTTCCTACAGCCAACACATTCTCTACATCATATGCAATACACCAATCCGACAGTAACTTAGCATCAATTCCCCTCTTTCTTGACTAAAAGCTCTTCAGCCCGCTCCATGATTTGGGTATGCATCCGCAATGTCGCCGGGTCACTCACTGCCAAGTTCCAACCAAGTCTACAAACCGCCGGATCCGGTTACTCCGTGCCTTTTCAAGAACCAACGGAATTGAACGCTATCGGCTACAGGCTTTGAGGTTTCCGGCCGTCTTTTAGTTTGGATTGTAGGTAGCTCCTTTGTTTGTTGAATCGTTTTGTGACACCCAGCTCCCCAATCCTCTTCCCAGGAATTCCTTTCTCACTCCTCGTCAGATTCCATTTCTTCCTTTCTTCATCTCCTACATGAATTATTCACCTTCTCGGATTCATTCTCTAGTTTCAGTAGTGTAGCCTAGCGTTTTCTTCACGAATTTCGCTTTCTGCACACAGCGCTTTGGTTCTAGGGTTTTGTGACTTGAGAACCCTAGCTGGATGAATTCTCCACGTTTGCCGTCGAAGTTGGGTTCCTGTTCTGTTGATAATCCAGAAATCATCCAAGTGCCTGAATCTTGCTCCGTCAAATTGTCTTCTTTGATGGAGTGTTTCTGTTTATCGCTGTAAATCTTACCCTTCAATTTTTAAAGACTATTCAATCTACAGTTTACAGATTTCATTTTGAGAATGCCTTTTGGATTGTACATGGTATTTTGTGCTCTCTAATTTGTAAGTCGAGCTATAATTTTATCTGACTTTTTTTTAAAATTAAAACAATCAATGGCTTGAAGTTTGGATCAGATGTGTTTAATAAAGTTATCTGGAAAGTCACCCTCTCTTTCACCCCCTATCCCGTCTTTATGTGGTATCCGCAAAGTAAGGAAATTTTGTTAAATCTCAGTTTGAAATGCTGAAAGTCAGCATTTAACGCACAAGGTCCGAGAGTAATTATAGTAGTTTTACAGGTAGGAGCAGTGAAAATATATGTACCAGCAGTGAAGGCGCTCAGAAAAAAGGAAAGAGGGGATGAAACTCAGTTTACCAGCAAAATTGGTGGAAAAACTAGTTTGGGTCCCAGTTATTTCGTTTTGTAAAATTTTCATTCCCAGTTATGTTTTTGATGCCCTATTATGCCGAATTCTCGCCTCCTAATCGCGTGACTTTACGGATAACTATATTGATTAATGTTCTTTAATTCATACAATTTGCAAAATTAAGATTTATTTTTATTTTAAATGTGCTCCAGTTTGAAACTAGATCATAATAAAATCACAAATATCATAACCTTTGTGAATATAACTATAACTTTTTTCTTTTCTTTAGTGGGTTGAAACTTGAAACTCAAACAAGATGCTTAGGGAAGTTTTGAACTCATGTAATTTTGAATTTTCAGTTTGAAACTAGATGACAAAAAAAATCATGAATACTTTAAACCCCCTTTCAACATGTGGCTATGACCTTTTCTGATCTTCCTACAGGGCCTTCATAGTTGAACCATGTTTGCATGATGAAGTTCCCAACTCATGCAATTTTGCAAAGCCAAATTTTAAAAAAAAACAATTTCTTTAAATTGATTTTTTAAAACCTATTCCTAATGCATACCTTGAAGATAATTGCATCATCAAGTTGAATTCTCTGCCTCTTAAATTATGATATTCTTGATATTGAGGATGCATTTGCAAGAAAAGTTGAAAAAGATAAAGTAGCAAATCCATTATTTATATTTAGAATATTAGTATACTAATAATACCAATAAAAATATTGAAATGTTGAAACACAAACATAACATCATAATGAACATGAACAAAACACTGAAGCAATATCAATTGTAGAGTTGCAACCATATTGTTGCAACACTACATCAACAACATTGAAGGTGCGCATGCAATACAAATACAATATAACAAATAATATGAGTACAATGCAAATACAATTATAAGGCACTTATTATTAGAATAGTGTCAAGAGTAAGTTCATACAATACAAGTTGTTTCAATGCCTATTCAACACTAAACCTTGGGTACCTTGTAAAAGTATTGTAAAATGAATTTAAAAACACTAATATAGAAGTATCTAGACTTTGTGGTGAAAAGTTACGTAGTGAGACACAATTCTTGAATCGTGTTTCAAAACACTTAAGAATATGTTAAAATCATCTAAATCATAAACAATCATAACCATTTTGATCAATAAATATGTGAATTTCTAAAAAACTTATAAAATTAATAAATAAATAATTTGATAGACATAGTGAATTATTTTAAATAATATTTTGATAATGGTTTTGATATGATGAGACAGTCCTTTTGTGTATCCCAATAATGATTGCATCCAGTTAAGTAGGTAATAGAGATAAATAGCTAGGCTAGGTTAATTATAAATTAATCATTAAAAAATCACAATTTAATTGTAAACTTGCCATAGTGGCAATATGTACGCAATCCGATCATAGAATGAAAGCATATGTGATGGTTGCATAGCTCATCCAAGAATGAACTATGTCAATGATGACATCGCATAAATAATCCTATGCACCAATTGTATTTCTTATCATTTTTCTTCTAATGTGATAACACAAGGTGAGGATATCTAATAATATTTTTTCCTAACTCAGACTTAACATTATTATATTAACTTTAGGTTTAAATGTTGTTATGTAACAAGTGCAATGTGGAGTAGAAAGGCTTACAAGATAGGTTACCAAGCTAACTCAATTGAATCGTAGTGGGTTTCCAATGGATGGTGCATGGGGGGTGATGCTGGGTTACCATATTCCCAACCCAGTTAGGTGAGGCCTAGTTCCATCATGAGGTAGGAGGTTTAGTAGGGCATGTTCCAAGGCTTAATAAGTAACAACTAAAGAGAGAGAGAGTCTAGAGTCTAGATTCAAATTTGATCTAAGGATTGCAAATTTATGTCAAATAAGTAAAATAATGTTTTTTTACAAAACATGAAAAACATTGTGCAATGCAATTCAATGCAAAGCCTTGCAGGCACAAAAAGAGAAAGCTCGAAAGTGCAGGGTCATTAGGGGGGTATATATTTTCTAAAATTTAAAAATTAACCTGGGTATCTGGGTATCTGGCCTTAACCTGGGTAAACTTGCGACCTCCGCAGGTTAAGGTCGTGAGGGGAAGAAAATTTCAGTGTGGGCTGAGAGATTTTCCGAGGCCCTGCCCGACTGCTTCTCCAAGCTTCTGGCGCCGGGTGAAGGTCGGTGGAAGGAATGAGGGTTGTGTTGTTAGGCAGGCGCCATGGAGAAATGCACTTCCTTCTGGATCGGCTGGACTTCCCTCACGCCACCCACAACATAACATATCGCAGGCAACATATCGAGGTTCAGGGAAATTTATGTAGGGAAAAACGGAAATCTTCTGTCGAGAGGAGCGAGAGTGTGTCGGAGTTTTTTCGGTGCACAGCCAGGGACGATTGTAAGTTAGGGCCAGAGTGAGAGGGAGAAAGGGAACGATGTTCAAGAAGGCAGTCGAAGTGAAGGGGTCGCAGCGTCTTTCAGGGGCCGATCGCAAGAAGCTTCGGCGCAACGTGCGGGAGAAGTTCGCTAATGCTGCGGAAGCGGATATTGATCTCCTTCTTCCTCCCAAGGTTTTTTGTCCCTATCCGTTTCGACCAAATTAAATAGTTAATGCAGTGCATTTGTGTCAGCAGTGTTGGTAGGAATTGAGAAGTGCAAATTACTTCGAGTGTGAGGAGGTTTTACTGCCACTAGTACAAAATCTGTTAATGGGAAATTTTCCTAAGTTCTTGCCGTGCAGCGCGTTACTCATGCTTTCAAGTTGTTGTTGATGACGAATGTTGAGTTGTTGATAACTGTCTGAAGGCGGAAGTATCAGTGACCAAGCTGGCAAACCGTGTTCACGTGTATTCCGCTGACGGAGGACCCCCCATTCTTTTCGATGTCGATGGGCGAGGAAATGAAATTTTCCCCACAGGTGGTTGTTACTCCCCTTTCTGATTTGTTCCTCAATTCCGTCCAGATGGAAATCTAATGTTGGGTGATTTCTATGGCCCAAGCTTACCAGGAGTTCAAATTGCATTGAGAGTTTGTCGAGTGTGGTGGAATTGTGAACTTTTGGTATAGGCAATGTTGTGAATCACTCTAGATGTCAATGCATTGCTGGGATGGACAGTTTATGGACTGTGGAAGGTTCCCAACATTCTGCCTGCATTTATGCTCAAGGGAGCAGAGGTGTCACGTTATGTCTTGGGTGGTGCCGACCTAATGTTCCCAGGCATTGATGTTCATGGCCAAGATCTCCCCATGTTTGCTGCCGGTGAGCCCTGGTCAATTTTGGTCCCTGGAAATCCATTCCCCATAGCTGTAAGTATCTTGCTGATTCCCTATGTTGGTTTAGCAGATTTTGCACATTTTGGACCTTGTAGTGGGTGTGAAGTTTAGACTGTTGAATGCCAAGTGTTGTATTTTGGGTGAGACCGATAAAATTCCTGTTCACAATGTCGTCACAGTCATACAGTAGCCAAGGTAGGCAGGCCTAATCATCTGACTGGGAAATAGGATGCGTCCAATTTGTATACAGTTTGGCTTTGTGCAATACATTCCAGAGTTCAGGTATCCCCAGATGTTGTTTGCAGTAGGATCTCTCTTGATAGAGAGCTCTGAAAACCCTAAACCTAGCTGGTACCATGTTCCAATGTATAGTGTTGTGGTTTACTGAGAGAAGTGGACTGGTTTGAATCTACAGGTAGGAACAACATTACTGAGTAGTGCAGAAGCAATAAAGGCACACCTCCGTGGAAAAGCATTACATGTGATGCACTACTACCGGGACATGCTCTGGTCTGTTCCTTCATCTCCCTGCCCTTGCTTTGTGTTGCTTGATTTAAGCTTTAATCATGGCAGCTTGTCACTGCTATTCATGATGAGGTGATGGTCTGAGACTTTGTGACACTTATAAGGTTATGACTGCACTCATTGTTGTATTGTTAGTTTTTCTTTTGATGCAGCTGACAGAATGGTTACCTTATGTTGTTGTGGACTTTTCTCTGTAAAGTAGATATGGTTATCTCTAGCTTATAGACCTTGGTTTTGTATTATTAGCTTTACTGGAGCTTGGGTCTAAAATCAGCCATTGATTGTTTTAGTATTTAATCAGGACTTGCCTGTTTATACAGGGAAACAGCAGAGGGGCGATATGTACCCAATGCAGGGTTCTTGAAAGATATTGTGGTTGAGGATCCGGCATTAATGGGAGCATTGCTAGACCCAGTAGCTGCTATTGATTCCACTGCTCAAGGAAGTGAAGCTAGCATTTCTGAAGAGTCTTGTAGCAATAAAATGGACGAGCAGGAGGGCATAGAAGGTCTGCAGGAAGGCAGAGCTGAGTCCAATGTAGAAGGTATGTCACTCTTGCCTTAAATGCAAGGTTTTTGGTGCTGCATCAGTAACAGCTACATGTAATATCCATATGTCAAGTTCGTGAATGGACTGGCAAGTTGCAGAGTATGCTCTCTTAGTTAAGGACTCTGGACTATGTTTCTTGTGCCAGGAAGTCTTTTTGCATTTTGAAATACCTTTTGGGACCATTAACCTTATGGCTTTAGGAGGCAAGAAGCTATTGTCATGCAATGCCTAATAGTTTGATCCTTGTGCTGATACTTGAATTTGGGACTTGCACTTCCTGAGGCTGATAGAACATGACAGTGCCTGCAGGGGTTGCTTCTTCAGTCCAGGAGGGTTTTGTTGGACAAGCAATGGAGAGAATAAATCTGAATGTGAGTGGTGGCAATGAAGATGGTGAAGAGGAGGTGAGTGGTGTGTTGGTATTGACCATTGAGGAGATGGATGCACTCCTTGACAAGTGCTTGTTGGAGGCACTGCATGTGACTGTCAAGGATAAGGATTTACCTATGCCTGGTAGCACATTATGGTAATGTCCCGGTTCTTTCATGTTCTTCACACCCCTTGTTCATGGTGCTCCTTTGTGTATTTTGGGTTAATGTTGGACAACCAAGATAAGTCTTTAAGACTGCCAACTACTATGGCACTTATCTGAACACTGAATACCATCTCCAGGAACTGTGGGCTTTATTTCATTATCCAGCTTTGAGAAGCATTGCACAAGGTGGTGCAGTTGTACCTGAGTTGTTCCAGCTGTTCATTGTGTATCCTATTGGATTGTGAGGGAGAAACTTAAATAAGGGAACAACTGCAACAGGCTGATGTCAAGTTTGCATTGCAACAGGCTAGGCCATATACTGGCATGCAGACCACCGGGGAGTGTGCTGGATATTAAAAAATCATCACACAAGAAACTCTCAAAGTGGCTTCAAAACAAAGCTTCAACTGGTTTGGTCAGTTTTCATCTCCTTGACTCTGAAGTACATGCAGATTTTTACACCTCTCAAGGCAAGAAGTGACTAAACAATTTTTTAGACTTATGCTGAATCATGACACTGTCACCTACCCTCAATGCAATTGAGGGATGTGTTATATTCTTTGTCTCTGAGGTTTCTTCTTGTTATTTCAGCTGCTGAATTCTATACATGTCCTGTTGTGTAGCTGGACCTTTGTATCGGAAAGAAAGCAAATGGGACAACTGGGGTTTGAGATACTTTTGTAATTTGAATAAATGGGGATTTGGCATTTGTTGAGAGACCACTTTAGGTTTTCTTAAAATAAGACATTGCAGCTGGATTAGGGTTTCAGGCTTTATTTGTTCCTGTTGTAGATTACAGCAAAGGAAGACAAGCATCGAAAGGAGGTGTTTTTGACGGGCGTAAATAGAGGTCACCTTGACTACCAATCATACCAACCAGGGAAGAAGTCACCCCTTCCAGAAGTTGCCAGTGCTCTGCCAGGGGGTACAGATGCAGCTCAGTCACCAAGTTCAGAGGTGATAATCCAGCATTGTACATTTGCTTTTTAGTCTCTTCATTGGCTAAATTTATGACTGATGTCATGCTCTCTTCATTTACCTTGTATATGGTGTATTTATTGTATATGAGGTAACATGATTTTTTTTCAACTGTTGTTATTGTGTCTGTTCTGTACTGAAGGCTAGCTTGTATTACAGCTCATTTTGGGAGGTTTACAGGGTGTGAAAGTCTTTGTGATCTGCATACCATGAAGTCACTGAGTCAGGAATTTTTTATTCCAAATGTTAATAGTTTTCAGCAGTTCATTCATGAGAAATTCAGGCATTGCTTCCAGAGAGTGTTGCAGATGTATGCAATATGAGTGTGCATGCATTCTACATGCATATTTCATGGCATCTACAGAAGAAGAGACAGAAAATGTACAGGGTTCAATGTTGATTTCAGCAAGCATAGTTGTCAGTGAGCTACATTCAATTTGTGTGGAACTGCAGTCACCTTGGTGTGAAGTCTTTCTTAAGGTCTGATTAATGAACTTGTCAGGTGGAGGTTGGAGAAGTTTTCAGACCAACAATTCATGTCATCCCTGTGTTTGAAGCAGTTGGTGCTGACCCTAGCAAGTACTACACAGCTGCTGAGGCTACTGGAGTAGTGAATGAGTATGTGGAGAAGCATAACCTAATAAAGAAAAGTGATGGATCTGTGGTGATTTTGGATTTCACATTGTGTGATGCCCTTTACAAGGGCACTGTAAAGAAGGGGAGTACTTACCCCTCAGAGATCCACAGACGGGATCTAGGGTCTTCATTTGTTGGGCGCATGCAGGCCCACCACAGGGTCTCCAGAGGTGCAGAGTCAGTTGTTCGCAAAGGGGCACTAAAAAGTGTCCAAATCATGACAGAGAGGCGTCAAGGCAACAAGAAAGTAACCCGTCTTACTGGCATTGAGTCCTTTTTGGTTGACGCTGATGTGTTGGCAACTGAGCTCCAGAAGAAGTTTGCATGCAGTACCTCTGTGACAGAGTTACCAGGTCAGTGGGATGCATTTCAAGTTGCAAAGCAACTGCCTCATCAATAAGATGTACAGGTCTTAGTGATCTCTCTTTGTGAATCATGATTGTACAGTTATTTTAGATGTAAATAACTAACCTGCTTGTCATAAAGCTTAAAAACCAATACAACTCATCCTATTTGAGCTTTATACAAAGAGTCCATAGCAACAAAGATGAAAATTTTGATGAAAATGTCATAATTCCTGTGAGCTGTAATGTCTGCTCTGCTCTGTTAAGGTTGTAGACCTGACAGTCAAGGGCTGGATACCAAAAATGGTGAGCTGTTTGGTGAGCTGTTTCAAGGCAGTACAAAAGCATTTGCTAGATAACCTTGTTTCGCTCGTCCTTCTTCATCTGTTTTTTTCTGTTCACATGTAATCACAAAATGGGCTGTTTTCCTGTTACTTTCAGAAGAAAAAGCAAGTTAGGACACAAAATTGTGCTTATGCTAAGCCACTTGTCAGCTGCTGATGATACCAGTGGTGAATTAGTGTTAACTCTGTGTTGTTGATGTTCCTCGGACTAGTGAGAGATGGTTATGTAAATGTCTTCCAGTTTGTGGATAATGAGTACTATAAGTTACTATTTCTTCTTTATGTTCTCGATTCCTGTCTAACCTTTTTCAGGACTTGCTCTATTTGGCAGAAAAACTGTTTCAGCTTGGCACTAGGTCATCTCAGTTCTCTTTGTATGTTCACAGTAATAGGAAGTGTGCAAGCTACAAGATTTCTGTAAGGGTTTCCAATGTAAATCATACTGATGTCTAATATTCTCCTAGGCAGTAGTAGCCTATGCAAGGTGGGCAGAAAGAATGTCGATCTCATGTTTATGTGTGCTTTGGCAGGGAAGAAGGGTCAAAGTGAAGTGTTGGTCCAAGGCGGCGTGCTGGAAGATCTTGGGAAGCATTTGGTGCAACATTATGGCATCCCCAAAAAACATATTGAAATTCTGGATAAGACAAAGAAGGTTTAGAGACCTAGAATTTGCTCAGTATTTCCCTTTCAAAGTGTGTTGTTCATGCGGTACCATAATATAGCATGCTTTCAACTAAGAAGCAATGAAGGTTTGCTTTGTCAAATTGGTGACTTTTAAAGGAGTTTTGGTTCCTTTTGCATGACATGGAAAGGAACAGAAATATTTAAGTAACTAGCAGCTGAGGACTTCATTTGATACTCGCTTTGGTAGCAATGGATGAAATTACTGTGATCCTCAGAAGATGCTCTTGAGCTTCAAACATCGTATCTGCTGCCCTTGTTGGTGATTTCATTTGTTGTCTGTTCAATTTGCTGCTCTGAGTGGAATTCTTAGTTGTGACTTAATTGATCTCTCTGATGCTGTTGAGCTCTGGGGTTGATTGAAGATAAGAAGCATTCTGAGTAGCAAGTGCTGCTTGTTGCCTGAAAGGTTGTGGACAATCTTGGAGTTTATTGGTATTGTTGGTTTTCATCTTTTCAAATTTGTGGGTCGTTGTTTGCATGGACTGTCTTTGTGGTGTTTTCACTTTAAAAGTCTAGGGTGAAATATTTGTGGGAATTTTGCTTGGGTGGGCAAAGGAAGTCAGAACCAAAAGTCTGGTCCAAAGAGCTAAATTGTTAGTATTAAGCTCCCATCATTTGATTATCCCTACTGAAGGGTTTTGACCAAAGTGAAAGGTACATGTGGGTTGACTCTCAACAGGAAGATTCTGTTGGGTACTAACTGATAGGTGTAACTTCATTTGAGAGGCACCCTAGAATGCATCCATTTCTTCCGGCCACCTCTTGAAGTCCAGTGTTGCTAGTTGAACATATCATTTGATGTCTCAGATGTAAGGTTTGACATTTGTCTAAGTGAAAGCAGAGTGTTTTTTTTTTCTTTTGGGGTACATGGCCAAACCCTTTCCCCTTGTCTCATTATGCAGAATGAAGGAATGAGCATCCCTTAGTTTTGCCTGGGCCAAAGTTCAAACCATCCTCCAATTGTCTCATTATTCAGAGTGAAAGAATGAGCATTCATTATTTTTGATTGTGGGATTATTGATCAAAATTCTCCATTAGCCTTGAGATCCACTTTGGATTGGTGTTTTGTGGAACCCAACCCTTTATTTGAAGGGCACCTTGCGAATCTTGGTGCTAATCTTACTGGTCCAACTCCTGAGGTCTTTTGGACTATGCTTTTGAAGGATGGAACCACCCTGATGCTGGCACTTCAAAAGTTTTGTCACAACAGTTCCCCTGCATGACTTTGAGGCCACCTGAGGCCTTCAGGTTCTCTGTCCACAATCAGATCTCTCTTGTTTCCTTGGAATGGGACTGTTGCCTAAGGTTCATAATTGATTCCATCTCTGTGATAGCACAAGTGGTAGCGGAAAGACCTTCCCTGGGTGTTTTTGTTGTGCCAAGGCTATTGCCAAGGAATGTTTTCACCATCAGTGTAGCAAGTGTAAAAGAGGCCAGCAGATCTCCAATGAATTCTCCTCTCATCACATGATTTGCCTGTTGAAACTGATTTGAATCCGTATTTCTGGCGCTTGAAGGATGCAAATGCACAACTTGCAGTTTGCAAAATCGAGAGTGTCCCAGTAGGTTCATGAGCTTTTTAATGGTGATTTTGTCTTCACAAAGTTGATTCTCAGAAGCAGAACCCTGGCCCCTTTACCTTGTGTCTTGGTTCTGGCTCTTCTTTGGACATGTAGTGAGAAGAAAGAAGATGTGATTCAGAATCCTTGTTTTCCTGTTAGAGTGAATACAGGTCATCCACCTCGTCGCAGCACCCTGCTGACCTTTTCTCCAAGAGACTTGTGACAGTACAAGAGGAGGCCAATGGCAGCAGGTGTGGAAGACAGGAATTGCTGAGATTGTTGTGCTTGCTAGCTTTGGATGATGTGATTGTTGTGCTTGCTGACAAGTAATGTCAATAGTCTGCACATAGGACATTGATAGATGGAAAGAGAAGTCAATGGGGCTAGGAGCTTCTTATTTGCACTGTAAGTAGATGCTGGAGTAGCTCCAATGATGGAAATTAGCATTTCTTAGGGTTTAAAGGTGACTATGGTTTGCCTTTCTTGGTTTCTTTTTTTTTTTCACTTTCTTTACAAACTAATTATGTTGTTGCAATTTTTTCAATCTTTAAGATTTGGGTGAGAGGTTTTGTTTGCAAATGAAGAGTTTTATTGTGATGTCTATTGCATTCTTTGTTAATGGGTGTTTATGTAATTTTTTATGTGCCGAAAAGTCAAGGAACAAGGAAAAAAAATAGGACCTGGTGTTTTGTAGAAAGGAAGATCAAGAAAACAACTCTTGAGCACCCCTTCTTTCTCTATGCTATTCTTTTTCTCAACAATAAACATGTGAAGGCGAATGATGTTGCTAATAGAATATTGTCATATTTATTGTTGATTTTCTTTAAAAAATTTCATTGCTAAGTATGTAAGATCATCCATCATTTCAAAAGTATTAGTCAAATAAATAACTAGAATTTTAAAAAGTGCAACTTGAATGTAAGATATTGCATTTTTTTTTCCTTGGAAATTTACAAGTTGAATAACACATTAGAAAACATTTGTTTGTCATTGTGAAATTTCCATTTTGAAATAGACATTTGAGTAATCAATGTTTTGTGCACATGGTAAGCAGCCCAAGTTCAAATTCACATTGTGCACATAACAACCAACCCAAGTTCAAGTTCATATTGTGCATATTATGCATGTGGCAACCATTTTGAGTTCAAGTTTACACCCATGATGAGAAAAAAAAAACTATGATATAATGTATCACAAAAATAATTTAATTTTGTTATGTTTACTTTAAGTACATTTGCACGTTTATTGATAGGAAATTTGAACTTCTTTGATTAATTATGCATTTTTCAAAACTTGAATCAATTCATCCTATTGAAACTAATAGCCAAGTAAAAGGTAGCAACAAGTTATTCGATTTCTTACAACAATCAAATCAAAGAAAAAATTGTGATAGCAAAATTTATTATAAGATTTTTCCTTGTTCCCCCACCTACACATTATTTACAATTTGTGAACTTGGTTATTTGTTACATGTTCATAAATGTATCAACAATTTTGAGAGTTTGTTATTTCCTTATATTAATGAATTTTTCTTTTCAGATTTTTATTGTATCAATGTAACTGGATTTATGTATTAGCAAATTGATACATTACAATCCATTGTATTGACATGGAAAAGCTTGTTATGTTCAATGTGTGGCATATATTTTGATTATTTTCATTTTGTGAACTTATTTTAAATCCACTTTGCTTCAAAACCTTGTGGAACACTTATAGAGTTTGCAAAATGTGTTTTTAGCACTTTGCTATACTAGGTCTAATGTGCAATTTCTTGTACATATTTTCTTTAGTTTCTTAACTTTTTTATTTAGTTTCAAAATTCAAAAAATGATCCTTAGGAATGGAGAAGCTAATAATGTTGTACCCTAGAATGTAAAATTGTAATGAAATGAAGCAAAATAATTCAAGAAAGAAAAAAAAAAAAAAACTTTGACACATAAATAAACATTCATAGACCACATTATGCTTTCATGATTTTGAATTTGAATCAAATGACAACATAACAGTATTATACATTAATTATAGTTATGGTACATTCAAAAGACATTTGATCATTTAGTACCAACTCCTAAATTAACTATTCATTATTCACAACATTTAATATTAAACCTATAAACCATTCTTTTCCTTCAAATTATGTAGTTTATGAATTCTTTTCCAAAATTTTCTAAAATTTCCATGTAGGTTGAAAAATTCAATTTTGGTAATCAATATTAAAATGTTAGTGTATTAGTGTTGTAGTGTATTAGTATTTGAACAATATAGCATTCGGGCAATACATTAATCGATGAGTTTAAAATGTGTTGTTCAAATTTATTTTATTTTAATTTTTTAATGTATTTAAGTTGTATTGTATCAATGTATCAATTTAAATAATGTAATATGTTGCACACCAAATTACAATGTATCATCATAAGTGCATGTCTGGTCAGGTCTGGTTGAATCTTCAAAAGTGTCCTGCTCTATGTAGTTGCTTTGCATGGAGCTCTTTCATTTTAGATGGACATAAGTTAATTCCATGGTGTGATGTCACCTCTGTCTTCTCAATGTTGGTGGAATGTCAAGCTGCAGTCTGCAAGAGAACTCTGGCACTTGCAATGCCTAAGGATAAGGCTTCTTGTAACCTAAACCTCCTAAATCTCTTATTCTTCAAATGATGCAGAACTATTCAGGGTCTAAACTGCAAATTGACATACAAGAGCTTGTGGTGGCTCTTTAAAAGCAGGATTGCTGAGAGTATCTCTGCCTACTGCAAGCATAGATTTCCTTTTGGAATTTGAACCTCTTATCCAGCCATTCCTCTAAACAATACAGTTAGTATCTTCAAAGCCTATGTATCTGGATACTTTCCAGGTGTTCAAAGTACACGACATCTTTGCAAAATACAGGTTGGTCCAGGGCTGTTGAATTGGAAGGGAGAAGAAAAAGCTGTGAAAGAAATTGGCTCCACATGCTCATGTGTGCTTCTGGATTCAGTTGCCTTTTATATTTGAAACCACAGCCTCAGCAGTAATGGAATCACAGATCCCAGTCATATTTTCCTTCTCTCCTTTTCAAGATATGTAATTTGCCTTTCAAGAGCATTTTAGTGATGGCATCTTGGGAACATCGAAGACAATATAAATCGTGAAGAGGATAAATGATGAGTTTTGCTTTTTGCTTTTATTTACATTCTTTCACAATCATAGTGACCATTCTCTACTGGAAAAGTAACCTTGTTCCTGTCAGGGCAGAGATTGTCACCCACTTCACCATCCTGGAAAGTTTCCGATCTACTTGCAACTAGTTGTTTGTCAGAGTAATCTTCCTCCATGTAGTTACATTTACATTGTGTTACATAGAATCCCCAATCAGGGCATATATCAAAACACGGCATTTCAATGGGGGAACATGCGTGAGAACTGGAAGAGGTGATTTCAATATTTTTGTAACACTAATTAGAAGTAGAGAAATTTGTTACTGTATCTAAATTTCCTCAAATGACCCATAAATGAACCTGCTGCCTTTCACTGGCATTTCACACCTCGTCTAGTGGTTAATGCAGTGTATTGACACCCAGGTATCACAAGCAAGGACCCCTGTGATCTATGTAAAAACCATGCTTTGCTTAGGCAATGATCCTCACTTTGGATACCTCCTCTGTCAAGCCTTTGACTGTAACAAGTAGAGGGCTCGTTCAATCTGTCCAATAAGTTCTTGTGCTTGAACCACACCCTCCTACATGCACCACCATGTTCAATGCTACATCAACCAGACCATATATATGCCAGGATATTGTCCATATCCGGTTACAACATAGCAGGAGTAAGAGCTGAAAAATGAACTCATCTAGTTTTGAAAACAAATGCACTATGACTTCTTCAACCATGAATGTGAAGCAAGGCATTGTAATCAGATACCTAAAACTAACTGTCAAAAGCATGTTCACATGAACACTGTCAAACTATATGTATCTATGATAATGGCTCAACCTAACTAACATTTAGATTGCAACAGGTTCATCACCTGATTTGAGAAGAGACAACATACCAGACGCATGACAGGCTTTCCATTTTGGAACAAAACAAAGGTTGGCAGAGCTTGAACACTAAAACGTGAGGCAATACTTGGATACTTCTCTGTGTCAATCTTCACCTGCCATCCCCTAACAATTCCCAGTCAGCACCCAGATAGGAGGCAAAGAAGTATAATACTTGTGCAACAAACACCACAGAACAGTGAAGCACAAAGGATGCTACTTTGAATTGCAGTCATAGATGGGAGGTCACAAACTATGTAATATGAACCTGTAATTGAGCTTTGTTCCTTCCTGACGACCTACTCCACTGTGCACACTTCTGAAAGAAAGCATGCTCCTATTATCATGAAGGGAAAGGACTAACCAAAGCTTCCCAGTGGACACTTTCAACCATATGGCCATGGACAGCCCTTACAAATTCATAAGTGGCCCCATGGCAATTCAAACAAATGTACTTGTCCAGTCTTGTACCTTGGTCTTAATCTAGAATTTCTCCCAGATTCAAGAAAATTGGCAGTTCCACATGTAATAAATCAAGATAAACAACCATTTGAAATCACTATGCCTGGTGTGAAAACTTGGATTTACAGTTGGGAAGCTTACAACTCGAATTTTTTCTTTCAGGGCATGACCCACATGATTGAGGATTGGCACCATCATTTGACAAGGTCCACACCTTCCCACACACAATACACAATCCCTCATGAAGCCCGGATGTTCCCATACATCTCCAGACAAGCCCATTCAGTTTAGAGTCAGAGTGTCTGAGAGTGGAAAGGGACTCAAATGTTACAAGCTGTAATGCAACATGTTCTTCCACTACTTACCTCCATGATCTATGCTAGCAAAATGCTTCAGAGAGGTGATGTTGCACAGAAAAATAGCAGGTGGGGGTGGTAGGGAATTGGTTTGGTCAATGAAAAAAGTCAAAGGATGATGCTTCCCTCCTCAAGTCACTCTATGGGATGGAAAAAAATGATGCTATACATTCCAACCAACACAATTCAGAGTTTCTTTGTTCTTAGATGATTGCAAGGGAGGATTGATGGTGAGCAGGTGTGTACCATATGGCATAGAAGTCTACCAGGACAGGCAAATCAGACTTCTCAATCATGTCATCAAAGGAGGAGAAGGTCTGCTTAGCTGCATGCACCTGATATCATACAGAATCACCAGATCAATAAATATGTTACAGGTTACACAGCATTTGTGGACCAGAAACAGTTTCTAATTCTCCTGAGGTCTGACACCTGAGCTAGATCTCACAATACCAACATACCACACCTTCATGCTCCATCCTGCAATATGTCCTTCCCAGTCTTGACATGGAAGATAAAAAGGACTAATACATATCCTGAATTCCACAGCATTCACCTTAATCCTCTGGTGTCCATCTCACACCAAAATGCAATGGATCTTGGTGAGCCTCTGATGACTCAAAGTGACACTGCACCTTCAAGCTCCTAAGTAGAAGTGGTGAGAAAAATAAAGAATGCTTCTGTGATGTTAAAATTCCCAAAAGCATCTTGCTCTGATAGATGACAAGCAACGTTTGCAATCAGACTTGGACCTCACTGTAGCAAATATTCATCAATTGTTTGCTAGGAGATCAATTTGTTCAGATCACTACCACACTGTACTAGAATACCCACATCTGGATTTCTTTGCAAGCATTCTGATGAACATAACAAGAACGAAATTAATGGCTCAATCTTCACCCATTTGGATGTCCCTGGGTTCTCAATCTTTAGATGACCGGTTGCATGCGGCCTTGAACCCCAACCACGAGATTTGGACTTCACCACCCAACCGAACAGGTCAATGCCAATGCCCTGGACTCACAATCCGCTTCCAAGGTTCGGAAGAAAACTATTTCCTTACTGCAAAGTTGCAATATTCTTGTTCATCCCACACTAATGCTGAAAAATTCTTCACGAGGCTTAGGCATTGAGCACTCTCAAGTAATGCGTGCCGCATGGATTCCTAGAACACCGAAGTCATAACCCAGCTTGTCGACCCCGAATTTGGGCATTCAATTCAGATATACAGCGCCAACTTGATGCTTACCTGCTGCACATGCGGCCGGGCCGTTGCTATGTTAGCGCAGGTCGAAGGAAACGAGCAAGTGTCCCTGGATCCCAAAACTGCCTCCGCACCGACTCCTTTTGAAGCCTTTCTCACTGCTTTCTTCTCCAATCGCAGAAACCCGGGACGCTCGCGGAACCCCATGAGATCCGACGACGAAGAGAACGACACAGAAGGAGGAGCAGGTGAGGTGATAACAGCCGGTCGAAAACCTCGACACAGGACGGTGCTGCAATCCATTGCTGCTGCTGCTGCTGCTGCAACTATTGGCAAATGAACACGGAACACTGTGATTTAACCGCAACCCAGATGTCTACACACCTTGATTTGTACGCAAGTTGCACAATCGAACAGATTCCTGCCTCGCTGAATTCACATCGGGGCCAGAGAAATGCAATAATATGCGAATCCAGAGCATAAACCCTAATATTTGCTCCTGGTCAGACAGCCACCAAAGAGCTTTTTTCCACAGATAGAAAAAGCAGTAGATAAATGATTAAAAAATTATCATTCATTTAAATTCAGGTAGACAGTACAGTGTAGATACGGCGCTATATCATCTACTGCATATTCTGATGCATATTACCTGAATTTAAACAAGGGGTGTGTCACAACTGTGGCCTGGCCATTTACATCAAAAAGGATCTGAAGGCAAAAGAAGAACTATGGAAACTCAAATATTTCACCATGTAAAAATATAATCTTCAAAACAATCCTCTAAAAGAAATCAAAATCCTTCAAGATGTTATAACTCTATAACTAATCTCAAGTTTCAACTCAAGCCAAACATCATCTTTCAAAAATCCTCATATAAAAGTAGACCTATAATTACCTAGGGGCGAAAATCCCCTTATGCTACTATACTCTATAATGAATCTAAACACAATATCCTTGCCTACCAAGGCAAGCCCAATAAATGGTAATTATTCGGTGTCCATACCTCGGATTCTCCCCACCCCTCTTTTGCGGAGTAGGTGTAATACGCACTTTGAATGCAATTGCAGAATCTCTCTCTCGACAGAAGCCGAGAGAAAAAGAAATTCCGCTTTCGTCCAAATTGGGGTCGTCCTTGACAAGTACGAAGGGAAGACACAGTGCTGGAAAATCAGCTGCGAGGTCGTTATGGCAGAGTATGAAGCTGTTTGTTTGCACCGTTGACATTACTTGAGATCTGGACAAAACATCTCTGCAGAAAGGGTTATGGGCATCTTCTCTCCAGAGAGGGATTCAATTTTACAGTTGTTCATCTTGAGAGGTGTTTTTTAGTTTGATGTATAGGAGAAGAGATACAAATCATTCCCAGAATGCCATCCTCAGGTTTCAGGAACCAAAGAGTACCATGGTCTAATGGAGAACAGAGACAAATGGTGCACAGAATGCTATCTTCATATCCCTTCGATTCTCACTACCAAGCAAGCAACAATGTAATTGTCATGGGCAGAGGCATAGATCTGTTTTGCAATCAGATCATCTCTGATTGCAAAACAGATTTACTCACTGCCTCCAATGGATTTATTTCAGCACCCAACACTCCCCCACCCTCCCCTCCAAATTTTGTTATACTGAAACTCTTGCTTCTTTGGATAACGAATTTCAGATGTACTTGTTAGATTCAGGTTGCCTCAGGAGATGCTGCTCCTTCATAATCACATCACAAAATGACACTCATCCCATTTTCTGGCCCGAGTGAACCACTACCCACCATGCAGGATGGATGGTGCATGGACACAGGAAACACTTGTCCATTGTATTCCTGTCCTATATCTAACCATGGTGGTTAGTTATGTACTATTGATCCACATCTGTCTACCTACCTAGCAGCCACCAACTACCTTACCCATTTAGCTATGTACATAGTAAGCAAAGCACTGGTGGGTGCTGGGTCATATAATTCCCTTTTCCAACAGTCAGGGAGGAAGACTGCATTTACTTAGAACTGTGGCCATTGGCAAGACTAAAAGAATCTCAAAACCTATCCTCAACAATCACCATCTTATGCTAAGTCACAGCCGGTCATCAACCAGTGACCACAAGGACACAGTCCAACCATGAAATCAAGAGGTGGTCTCAGTAACTTGACAAACAGTACTATCATTTAGCAGATGAAATCCACCAACAGCAAGGAAGAAAGGAATGACAGACCAATATCCTAGAAAAAACCCTAGAAACTCATGCACATAGGCATAGTTCAGGACTACAACATCTGCAAACTCCCATGCCACAAGGAGTCTACTTGATCTTCTTCTTGGGCCTCCAGTCATTTACAACGCACACACCAAAATCAGCACTCCTAGACCCTGTAAAACTGAGGCAAAAGCATGTCAGACTGATCAAAGGGCATGGACATGTATTTCCAAAGCTGGAATAAGTGCAAATATGTTTGAAGCTTACAAAGGAACCCCAAATCACAAGCAGCATTTATATGATACAATCCATGTTAAAAGACATTGTAGCAAACCTAACATATGAGAAAAACCATGCAGCTGTCACTGCAAGCATTGTTTGATCGTTTCCTCTATCGTGATATGGTTTCTATGACACAAGTAAAGCAGCACGTCCCAAGTACCATCTTGCATGATTCCTGAGGTTTTAAATGAACCACAATCCTTCTTATCCAACAGAGAAAGTGAATGATGATAATGAGGATAGGGGATTACCCCTTCCCAGTTCTCTCTCTGTTGGCTTGACCCAGAAATCTATTGTCAGCTACAGTCTGCATCAGTTTCTGAACCTCTGTAACTGTCACAGGAGATGATTGATGTTGACGAACATATACTACATCCTTGTCCCCAATTACCACACCTACAATAATGTGGGTCCCATACTTTTCAGTGAAGCTGAAAAAAGCACGACACCAGCCACATCTCAGAGTCAAAATGTATGTAGAACAAAGTTTAGTGATACTGAAAAGATCCAGCTTTTATGTCCCCAAGTGAAAATGAACACTGTTGTTCAAATACCTGGCTAATGCTTTTGGATCCCACAAAGAGAGAACCGCATCTCAGACTTGGTCATCTAAATTCAATGGAGATTGCATAAGCTGTAAACTGAAGAGTTTGATGAACCATCCATCAAGTGCCAGTGCTTTGGTGGACTGTTGATCTGTTTGCCATGGACCATTGAATTGAAAAGCCCAAGTAACATTTTTCCTTCAATTGCAGTACCTTGATTGAACTGCTGTGACATCTGTGTCCCTCGCAAAGGATCCCAAGTATAAGATATTGCAAATCAAGTTGGAGAGCTTCCAACTCCAAGTTGTGTTCCTCAAAGGAACATTTTTGCCTATTCTCTCAAGAATTGATGACATCAAAATCATGGCCTGGAGTTAGTTATTGGTGATTGCAACCTCAAAGAAGCAGAGGGGAAAAAGCGGCCCTGCTCTGGTTCCAAATACAACAAAGCTAGTCAAGAAGGCACAAATGAGTCTGGTCTCTGCTCTGCATACTCAGGTTCTGAACAGACTTTTCTTCATACAATTCTTCTTCTTCTCCTCCTTCTCCTTGAGAGCTTCAGTATATCCATCATCACAAACAGTTGATCAACAAAATCTCTGATAGACGCTTCAGTAAGAAAAAGGAAATGGAGAGTTCATCAGCAAAATCTCTGACAGATGCTTACTATCTCTGATGCATGCTACAGTAAGAAGAAGGAAATTGAGGCGGTTTGAAGATGCAGATATATCCTAATTGGAGCTCGATGGAAGAACAGTATGGCTTCCTCAAGCTTACAGAAACATGATGCTGTTCCTTTCTGCATTTCAAAACAGAAACTTTGACAAGGAGAATCGTCACCGTACCTCAACAAAAGGCAAGATGTCGGACTTGTAGTGAGTGCGCTCTCCAGGAACACATTTGATATCACAGAAGACATTAGGAATAACAATGCCAGCAGCGGCCACAAGATTCTGCAAACTCTCTTGGTCGATTTTCACCAAAACCGATCCCGCAGAGCCCTTGACAATCCCTAGCCGAAAATCCGAGGTGACGTCGAATCCTGTGCCTAAAGCTTGCGCGGCTTCCAAAGTCAGGTGCTGCACAGCTTGTTAGCTTTTCGACGGCACAAGAGTAGTCTGTGTCACAAATCCCTCAGACTTCTTCGCAGACTTTTTTTTTCTTTTTCCAAGCAAAGTAGAAGGACATCACCTCCTCCGATTGTCTCGAACTCCCGTGGGAGGGGGGCGGGGGGGGGGAGTCACGACGAATCTCCCACGTCCTCCCGACCTTTCTTTTTCCCGCTCCAAATTCCTTCTGCTCTTGCACTGTTTTTTCCTTCAAAATCGTTCCTGGTTCATGAAACCATTCCTCAGCTTCAAAATAGCAAACATCTCCGTTTGAGAACCAGATTCTCACTCCGACAAAAACAAACAACAAACAGACAAACAGGACAAGCGACTTCCTTCCTTTTCTTCCATCCTTCCTTTCTCGCTCCCTCGCGGCTGCTTCAAGACATTGCAAAGACGGCAAGCAACCCTCGAGCTCTTTCTCTAAGGGTCGTCCCTCCTCCAAAAGAGAAGACGAAAGATCTTACACCTACGATTCGGCCTCTAGAGGACCTTACGCCTACGACCTTACACCTACTTGGAGGGAGCTTACACCTAGGACCTTAGGTGTATAATAACTAGGTATAATAAAGGTCTCCTTCCTATTGGTGCAATTAAGATCCTTCCTGCCTCCTGATTATGAAGTGTAAAGATTTTAAGTGGGGAGACAGAAAATAAGGGGCCTAGGATGAGGCCGGGTAGTCAATTGCAGCCCCACATTTTGGGAATGTCCCCCAACCATGGGGTTTTTTACCCATCATGAAAAAGAGAGGTGTCGGAACGTTAGGTTATTCTGAACCTAAACATATACACAGATCACAATGCGTAAGAGCGGGAGGGTTCTTACACCTACTCCTAAAGAGTGGGAGGGTTCTTATGCCTACTCCTAAAGACCAGGAGGGTTCTTACACCTACTCCTCCTACATAGTGGGAGGGTTCTTACGCCTACTCATCTTAAAGAGTGGGAGGGTTCTTACACCTACTCCTAAAGAGTGAGCGGGTACTATAATGAGATTCCCACAACTCTAAAGGTGTAGGACCCGATCCTAACTCCGAGGTTGCCTCCAAATATTTAGGACTTGGGAAAAAAAAAAAATGTATTATTACAAGTTTGAAACAAATGTTCCATACCCTAAGAGAATGAATGACCTTGGGTCCAATGCGGTAACCGCCCTTAGGCAAAGGACCTACGACTAGGCATGCATTTGATCTAAAAACATACATGTTTTTTTTTTAATGACATTCTTTTACATATATTATTTTGGTGTTAATCACTAAGCCAAAGGGGTTTAGGAGGGTTTTAGGTATCCTAAAACAATACTACTAGGTAGTTGGGCATATATGAATTTTGGCCTAGGGTTGGGATTTTTTTGGGACCTTTTGATCAAGGAATTGAATATTTCTTCTTAACACTTCGGCCTTGGGTAAGAGTCGTGTTCTAGTATGACCCTTTTGTGTATTTTGTATATTACATTTTATAATCAATAAGTTTTAGAGTATAATAATGCCCAAAGAAGGGAATTTTTTGAGTTTTGAGTTTTGAATTTTGAATTGTCCAAGCTGAAATATGAAAATTGATTCACTAACCGTCCTAAGTAGGTATACAAATTGTCCTTACCATTGAACTATTAACTCTTATTATATATGGAAGGAACCTAGCGGGTTCACCACTAAATAATTATGAAGGAAAAATTAGGACATTAAAAAAAATTATTCAGGGTGTGCTTAACAAGTAGAAAGTATAGCTTAATAATTTCTTAATGGTTATTTCCAAATCTTAGCAGAAAATATATTAAATATTTGTCATCAAAGTGTCAATTTGCCTACTAGGCAAGATAGAAGTCTTCACCTTCCAACGTGCAATAAGTTAGATTTGGCATTTTTTTAAAATTAATTAGATAGTTGTGAAAGATAGGAATCTTTTATTTGCAATTCTTCACTAATTTGCAAGAATCACTTTTTGAAAAATTACATTATGAAAAAAGAAAAAAAGAAAAAGAGAAATGTTCACCCTATAGCCTTTTTTAATGTCGATTTTGATACACCAAAAAACAAGTCATTAAATGTCTCCATTACCGTCGAATAACTTAAAGCTATCATATTCTAACATATAACATTTATGTGAGCTTCTTGGTTTTTTAGGTGGCCTAATTCCTTAAAATTGAAAGAAAAATATTTAATATATTAAGAACATCTTAATATTTTCAACACTAATTATGTTACTTGGGTTTCGTGTAGTGCAATGAAATGATGAAAAAAAAAGTTGATTTTGTGGAAAGTAAGTTTCATTGGAATGAATATATTGAATGGCATTGAGTTCAAATTGAATTGAAATGAAATTCTTTAAATTGGATTTGACTACATTGAATGGAGTTTTAATTCAAATTTTTTTCAATGAAAAGCAAATTGCCGTAAAAAGCATTGAAAATCTATTCATCGCTTCCATCAGTCATGACATGGTGTTGAAAAAAAACTTTTAAAAAACATAAATTCAAAGAAGCATGTTTACATAATTCTTGATATGGTCTTCAATGTAGGGGACCATATGAAAGATTCTTCTTATATTAATTCCAAATCTCTCATCATTCAGATTTTCAAAAATATTAACATTCTCACCAAAAAAATTCAAAGAACAAAATTTTTGAGAAGGAAAATATTCAATCTTCACAGACATTTTATTAAGTTCAAAATTAATTAATTATTCCACATACATGTGTCAAAGTTTCCAAGGTATTATAATCTACACAAATTAACCTATCCTACATGTTTTCTTCCTATAATTGTGAAAAATATAATTAGATCCCATGTAATAACAATAGGCATAGTGAATTTGGCTTGTGATTTATACTTTCCATTTAAAGTTGAAAATGAAAATTATCATAAAAATTATTAGCAACAATTTTAAAAAATTATTTGCATTAAATTTGGGCTTGAGTAATATATTCACCTTTGTTTTCAATGTAAATATCATCTTTGTTGCTTCTTAAGAGAAGTTATCAAAATTTTAATCAAATTTAGATGATCACCCAATATGTTTTCTTCAATTTTGCGATGTAGCTAGAGCAACAATGATTTAGCCAAATTTGGATATTAAAATAATATGAAATAAAAAATTTAAGCACATTCTATATTGTAGCATTTTAATTTATTTTGTTTGAAATTTGGTGATTATAAAACTAAAAAAAATTGCAAATAATAATTTTTTTTCCCAAAAAAATGATTTCAATCTATTATGAAGTTAAAGGATATAGTACCTTATTTGAGTTTCATGACCTCACTGAAGGGACCAATCATTTTCTATGGTCATATTACTTTCATCAACACCACGATCTCTAAATATTCAAGAAGTCATCTAAAGGATGAACCAATATTTTTGGGAGTGATGAATAGCTTCACTCTTTTAACAATATAGTTTAAAACAATTTTTCATACAACCAATCCTTGACAATTGCATGGGCTAATCGACATGGTTTAGCAACTCAAATTTGTTGTGATGACATTGCAAATGAACTTATTTATTTATGTTTTGATCTACACATTGTAGTTAACATTGAAATTTTTTTCAAATCCAATTTCAAATATGACATAATTACAATTTCATACATTAAACATGAACTTATGTCACAAGTTTTTCTAGTAGTTTATTTCTTGATTTGTCACTCGATTCCAAATTGATTTATTTGATTAAGCTATAATATATGAAATGTTATTGATTTCAATTTTGATTGCAAGATGAACATAATATTTCTCCTTCTAATGCTAACTTGACAATTAATATATTTTTCAAAATAAACTCCATACTCAATGTTTATTATTAAATTGGCACACATAGTATTTTTCTTGGCATTAATAATTGTCTAAAATCAATAACATAACTTTTGAAAGCAATTTCCCTAAAATGGACGAAGTTTCATTCTCATTGTGTAAGCCATTTGTGGAAAAATGTGTGTAAATTATGAAAAGAATGTGAGTAATCTAGGATCGAATTATTCACAGAGTTGTGAGTGAAATGTTTGAATGACAATTTTTGGCTGACGAGTAGCAAGCCATAAACTAATGCTAATTGTGTGTAAGTTAATCACGTGAGAAATATTGAATTAATTGGGGCCATGCATTATAGCTGTCAATTTTCTCTTTGGTTGTGTGTTATAAACATCATATTGTGTGTGAAAGTGCGTTGATCCATCCTGTTGTGAATGTGAATTCATCATCAATGGTACTTTGATTATGTGTAAACATGATTATGATTAATAAGTTATATATGCAATTTAATCAATAAATTAGACCCTGTTTATATAACCACATGATTAGGGCTAATCAACATCTGGATGTGATTTAATTAGTGATTAAACCCATATTATATGTAAATGTCATTAAGGTTAATCAGTTTTATGATAACTTTAAGACAATGCCATTTAAGGGTTGATTCTACACAGATTTGGGGCCAAATATAAGTGTCTGAATTAAGGTAGTCTCCATTTCAGGTTTAGTTACCTTATCACAATTTTTTTTGATAAAATGAATTTCATGCTGCTTTCCTTCCCTATTTAAATGCAATGTACTTTTTGACATTTGTTTTATTCTCACCCCCTTAATGACCACACTCAAGATACTAATATTATGTTTCCTCACTTTATGGATATCTCTACCAAGCATGGGTGGAGTTGCTCTAAGTCATGCTTGTCATGCACTTATCATGCTTGTTTTGCACCTCCAAAGTTGTGCTTGTTGTGCACCTCCAATGTCACGCTTGTTTTGGACCTCCAATGACATGCTTGTTGTGCACTTTCAATACCATGCACTTGTTATGCACTTTCAATGTTGTGTCTGTTTTGCACTTTACAACATCATGCATGTTTTGCACTTTCAATTTCATGTTTGTTTTGCATTTGCAATGCTGCAATTGTTATGCACATTCCAATGTCATGTTTCTTTTGCACTTTCAATGTGGTGCTCATTTTACAGAGTTTAGTATCAAACTTTGATACTCAACAATGATGAGCGATAGGAAGTTTGGCTCGTGTCTGGAGAGTCTATTTGTCACTTTTAACCCACTGAAGGTCATTATGTTCAACAACATAAATGGAACCTTGAGAAATGTTTCATTTTAACAATAGGGAGTAATGATGATGATGATGAAGGTTGCTGAGAAAGTTTACGTTAGTGATTTGTGTTGAGAAGAAGCATGACCAAGTGAAATAAATTTGTGTTGCAGACAGTTGAATGTAGCAGGAATAGTTTTATTGGGCATAATCCAATGTCATGAATGCCATCAACTCTGGGTCTTGCAACATTCGGTCAGCGACATCTGAAGCTGCTTTGAAGATAAGAACCCAAGCATCAGAAGGTTTTGCCTTGGGACACCAGAGAAGGAAATTGTTGCAAAGTCGGAGAACATCAAATTTGATGCAACAAGGAGGTCCTAATCCAAAATCACAAGCCAACAGTGGGTTGTAGATCATGCCTGCTACAAATACATCTGTTTCTTGTCGGAATTTGGCATTGAATCCACACTGTTTTTCTTGCTGCATCATGTTGCTGAAGGATTGAATGTTATTGCCGCTTGTTAGCTCTTGCAACGAGTTGTGGATTGTTTTTGCAGCAAATGAGATCCTCTGAGGGCACAAGAGTTTGCTGACATTTGCCACCGAAACAGCATCCAAGATTATGTTCCCAAAGTAATTCTTGGGCACATTGGTGCATCGCATTCTGCAGTCAATTGCAAAGATGAATCGTGAATCTTGCAAATCTGGAATGTTTCTGGCTCGAAGACTAGCTCGCCATAACAACGCAGAGATCACTACATAAGAGCTGAATCTTGTTGCAACTTTCCCATCCGTATGTGTGTCCTGATCATCTTCTTCTTTAGCTAGTTGAGACTTGAGTTTCTTGACAAGATCCGGGTGAATTCTTAGGAACAAATGTTTTGATGCAGTTGGTCTGGTCAGTGGCACATGACACACCAAGATGTCATGTGGTAGCAACTTGTGTTTCTTCCATGTTTGTGGAAGTTCCATGAGTGTTGTCATTTCCAAGTTGCCACTGTGCAGCTTTAAATCAATGACATTTGTGCGTGAGCTAAAATCAAAACAACAATGGGAGGCTTGTTTCACGCCTCGACAAACTTGAGCCCATGAACTTACAAACTGCCAAGCACATGGTCCATCGGCAATGGCATGACAGAACATGATCCCGAGTGCATATCCCCCATTGTTGAACGTCGTGAGCTGCACTCACTCTTCAATAGTTATCTCTGCAATTGGTCTTTAAAAACATAGAGAGAAAAAAGAAATTTGCATCAAAGTGCAGGCAGACCATCGTAGGGAATCAAAGAGAATCCGACCATAGAATCAAGAGAATCCAACCCCACAAATCCGAGAGACTTGCATAATTTAGGCCAAACCACATTTCAGAGATTTTTTCAGGAGCTTTAGGAATTCAAACCTGTGCAGCAAAGAGGGGAAGAACATCTAACAAACCACCAATCTCTGGGATGTTGGAGCGATCAAGTGGGCAGAAGTTTTCATAGGAATGAAGCAACCTATCATCTTGAAGCTCCCCAACAGAGATAGGAGATGATGCCTCAACAAATAGTACTCCTGAGTCATCACAATTAATAGCAAAAGTCCCATCTTCTTCTTGCATCAATCTCCCTACAACAACAAAAAAAAAAACAAACCATGAGACATCAAATCTTCATTCATTTCAGCCAGAGTTCTTGCATTCTTCATCAGTTGGATCTAGGGTTAGTACCTGCAAGTGGGTGGCAATATTCCAAAGCTTTTGCGAGGCTTTCCCTAAGTCTGACACTGAGTGGCTCGAATGATCTAAGTTCATGATCTTCTTCTTCTTCCCCACCAGTAGTAGTAGGCTCAAAGACGAGAATTCGCTCCATGAATCCAACTCTGAGCCTACAGATGTCGAATCCAGTGAGGGGCATCTTCTTCTTCTTCTTCTTACATTGAGGAGCATCATCAACATATAAAAATTCTCCATCAACAATTTTGTCAGGAGTGTCTCTCCTTTGCAATAGTAGCTTGCTGCTGCTGCTGCTGTTGCAGCTGCTAGGCTTCACTAGCCATGAGTTTTTTACCATCACTGGAAAACTGGGCCATTGAAGATCTTCTTCAGCAGACGTCATACCCTTGATCATACAAAAAGGAAGTCGGGTGGCAGGGGGGAGGGAATTGTTGTCACCGAACTCTAATCTATGAGTAGCAGTTCGCATAGATCATTAAAATCTGAGTACAGAAAACAACCGATCGATGATGCGGGGAAGTTGTAGTCATTGTTAAGCTCCAAACCATAATCAGATTAGAAACTCTAATAAGATTCTAAATTCTCAAGCTTCAAACCCTGATTAGATTCTAAGTTGTTGAGTTCCAAACCTTGAAACTTTAAACCCTAATCAACCTTTAAACCCTAATAAGATTCTAAGTTGTCAAGCTCCAAACCCTAATTGACTTAAAAACCCTAATCAGATTCTAAGTTGTTGAGCTCCACACCTTAATCGACTCTAAACCCTAATCAGATTTTAAGTTCTTGAGTTCTAACCCCTGAAACATTAAACCCTAATTGACCTTTAAACCCTAATAAGATTCTAAGTTGTCGAGCTCCAAACCTTAATTGACTTAAAACCCTAATCAGATTCAAAGTTGTTGAGCTCCACCCCTTAATTGACTCTAAACCCTAACCAGATTCTAAGTTGTCGAGTTCCAAACCTTATCAACCTTTACACCTTAATAAGATTCTAAGTTGTCAATATCCCCAATACTCCTAGAAACATAGATTTGTAATCATTCACAACACTAGATCTTGTCAATTGAAATAGATAAAAGTCCCCTCAACACCCCATGCTTTTGCCAATTCCCAACGAGTACCAAGAAGCTTATACAAGATAGATAGCCCCATCAACTATGTCTACAATAGAAAACTCGAAAATGCATGCACATGCAGATGACATTTGACATATCTTCTCCCGAAGTTTGCATTCCTGCCCGCAGGTTTCGCTTCCTCTCAACATCTAGAAACATGAAGAACATAACAACAATTCAAGTGTATCAAACTTGAGCATTTGGATCATTTGGATAAGCCTTCAAACCCCCTAGAGATTTTCATCATCTCCCTGTGTCTTCAAATTTAAATATCCTATCATCAGCCTCAACAAGTTGTCTTTTTTTTTTGGTGTGACAGAAATCCAAAAGAATGTAAGACCTAGTTTGTTGAGAACATTTATAACAAGATGCAAAAACCAAAGAAAAACACAAAAATTTCGTAGTAGTGAAGGTATGTTTAGCCTCATTAGCCTTCATGCTTAAATGTTATTCATGCTTTCTACTAACAACCATACACATAGATGGTAAACAACAAATTGCAATTTCAAAAAACAACAAAGAAACAACCAGACATCTCAAATATTTTGCATCTCCATAAATGTGCACTACCTCCATAATTTTACACAAGCAATAGTAGCCAACACACATCTCCATTGAATGATGAAAGACAAAAGGTGGAAAAATGTTTTGATGCTGCTAAAAGAGTCAACCCACTCATGAATTACTTGGCTAGACACCTACGCCTTAATTCCATGTCACACTGGATTATTACTAGAAAATAGGTAACTACTTGGTGAAAATAACTTAAATTTTTTCTGTACTTGACACCACCAAAATACACCCATGAAAACCCCCCTTCCCTTCTCTAAGGGAATATACTAAACATGAGCAACAAATTCCATGCTACACAGTGGTCTTGACACAATTGCAGGACATGCTAAGTAAGAAAAAATATTTTCTAAGTTTTTTGACTATATTCAAACTATGATTAACACTTTAATTATCTTTCTTACAAAATATTTTCAAGGAAAAAAATTATCTTCCAGTTAGATCTCCTCTTTCAACCACAAGGTTTAGAGTTCAATCATCTTTTCAAATTATTTTGTCCTTTCATAAATGAAATGGATTAAAAAAGAAGAAACATGTAGGCAATTTGTTCAAGTTAAGTGCCCTAAGAAAAAAGGGATTTCCCGACATAATGATAGCCCTAGCCATGTTCCCCTAGGAAGAAAGGGAACAACTTCCCAAGAAGGGAAAAGGGGATTAAGTTCCCTCAAAGAGCAACTTCCCTAGGGGCAAAAGGGACCAATTTCTTGGGGAGCAATTTCCCTTGAGGAGGAAAGGACTAAGTTGCCCTGGAAAAAAAACTTACTCCAAGGAGTAAGTTTTCTCATTGTAATTTTTCCAAAGCTTACAGGCGTTCAGCTCTCATTACTAGTAGCCCTATTACACCTCAGATTTCTGCATACCAGTTAAGATGCAAAGCTCCTCAACACAGAAAACTTGTTAAGGGTTTAAAAAGACCATTCCTATGAACTTGCTCTTCAAACTGATGAAAGTGCAATGCATGCTGCACCAAAATTTTCAACCTACACCAAAAACTCCCCATGTTTGCTTCTCTATTATCCTTGACCTCCAACCTTCAACATTAGTGAATTTCCATGAGTGTATCCAGTCTGCAGGAACTCCTACATTCAAACAAAAATGGAGTTCATTGCAATAGATAGACTCCACTTTACCGGAAGAAAAGAAAACAAGTAAACCTACTTGCGGCATATCATCTTCTCCTGGTTGTACTTCCTCGCCAAAGCCATCAATGAGGGCTCAATGATTCCCCCTCTGCAGCTGCAACACCAGATGCAAGGTCAACTCTGCAGAAATCCCAACCAAGAATCACAGAAAGCTGGAACCAAACAAAATTCCACTCCATCCTCAAAAGTGCTACAAAAAGAAAGGATAAGATTCAAATTTATTCCACCTTCCTGCATCTTATCCCATAAATCTCTTTCTCAGTATTCAGCACTTGTAACAGACTAAGGACCGAAACTATCACGGGATGACTAACCTTTCTGAATATTGTAATCCGTCAGAGTGCGGCCATCCTCGAGCTGCTTGACGGCGAAAATGAGACGCTGCTGATCAGGGGGAATTCCTGTAAGCAGCAAGCACGCTAAATTAGCTGCAAACCAACTAAAAAAACTTAAAACCAACGCGTTGCAACGACACACACAAAAAAAGAAATTCCAAGGCCTTGTGCATGTAGAACCGAGAAACATGAAAGCTAAGGAAACGAAACAAGAAACAGAGACTTTGGTCACACCAAACGTCGCTTGTTTTCCATAGATATGCGTGTCTATGAAAACAGAGAAAAAGAAAGACTTGAAGAAAGGACAAGAAAGAGAGAATATGCAGAGATCTGTCTTCCTTGTCCTGGATTTTGGTCTTCACATTGTCGATAGTGTCGCTGCTCTCCACTTCAAGGGTGGTGGTCTTGCCCGTCAGGATCTCACAAAAATATGCATCCTGGTACTCCTCAGAAGCGCCCGGACTTCCTAGAACAACACAGGTAACGACGCCAGAGCTCCGGGAAGCCCCACCGACGAAGAAAAAACCCAACAGAACAGGGCAAGAGTCGGAAATTTGCGGGAGAAAGAATGTGAATACCTTTGCAGCTTCAGCCCAAACCTAAATTCCTGACCTAGGAGGTAACTAAAGGGGCCCGCTTCCGGTGCCCCACATGTCTGTATATTTGGATCTCCTCGGTTGCGTAGTTACAACTCGCAGCATGAGAGTTGGCAAGAAATTGTGAGATCACAGGTGTTTTGGTATTGATTGCCTTGGACATGGCGGGGTATGAGAACGATGACTTCGCCGATCTGGAGGAGCTTAAAGTATTGCAGTTGGAGGGGGTTGACAACAAGGGTCGCCAAATTGCAAGGATTGTTGGCAAATTCTTACCTGGTACACACCTTAACGAACCCATACTACCACCACTTTGTGTCAAGAATCTTTGAATGCTTGATATCTTTGTGTTCTAAAGACTTTAGTTCTCGTTTCCGCAGTTTGGGTTTCGAGAAATTGTAAATGACTAGGTGGTAGACAAGGATGTGAAGTTGCAAGGGTTGTTGGCAGCTTCGGTAACGGATCCTTGGATTCCTGATTTTCAATCCGCTCATGTGTCTCGGAGGTTTGCAAGAATAGATGACACCAAGGGTTGCCAAATTTTCCACCCAGAACCCTTTTCCGTTTCCGTCAAGAATCTCTTGTTGGCCGATTTCCGAACGCTGTTACGTTTCGTCAGTTTTCTAAGAGGAGTAGAGCAATTTTATCACCGAGAGGGAAAGGGAAGCAGCAAAACTGCATTTACGAGAGCCTGTTGATTACAATCTAGGGACCTAAAAGGAGCAAGCTCTTGAAAATGGTTGCATGATGCCATGCCCACCAAAAGACTATCCTTTCAGGCAGCGTGAAGAACCCAAAGGAGATAGTAGGAGCTTCCAGCCTTAATTACAGAAATCCTCTCCTCCAACACCTTCTCCCAACAAAGAGTTCCACACAAAATGTCCTATTGAGATAACATGCTGATGGAACAGTGCTGCTCAAAATGCATCGATGGCCTTTGGTGCTGAAGAAGATGCTCACCTCAGCTCAATGAAATTCACCCAAGAGTGATAATGAGGATCATGGTGGGTCCGGTCAAAACTGTAAACAAGGACTTAGCTCTTCAATTGTATTACACCTCTCTTACCCTGTACCTGCCACCTTCAACTCTTTTCTCCTTCCCATTGAGAATCTTTAGATGCTTCACATGTAGAAAATTCACTACATGTTCATGGTCATTGCTGCAGCAGGTTCTGTGTGAATGTTTTATTATGGACAGTGTGGGATACCGACATGCGCACAAACTTTGGCAAGATGTGCCAAGAACTCTTGATTTGAGCATGACACCTTTTGCTGAATGTATTTTTCAGCCATGCCAATAGGTATTTCTTGCAGAAAGAGTTTCTTTTGTTAATAAGATAGGGATAAGGAGGTGCCGTTTGTTTTTCTTTTTTGGGTCTCAGGATACCCTGTGTCATTCTTAATTCTTTCATCATCTTTGCAAGTGTGTGCAATCTAACAAGCATTGTGGGAGATTCTGCCTGTTTCATGGAGTTGTATACAGCAGAAACTAGATCCAGATAATTTGAATGTTGAAATTAAGATCAAAAAATGTACTATAAAGTTGTAGGCCAAAATGAATCAAATATCCTTGAAGCCTTCATGATAGTGTTAAAGCACCAAGCTTCTGACTCATGGTACTTACATGGAAGAAGATACTCTCAATTAAACAGTTGCCACAACCAACAACTTCTTGCTTTTCCCTCCCAAATATTAATAAATGTGCTAAAATGGGCAGGACACAATGCATAACCCCAGAAAGCAGTTGTCATTTCCTTTGGCTGTGGATCAGGGTCATTCTTTCTTCCTGCAGAAGAGATATGAACTTTGACTAGGATGTGCTGCAGAGCAGCACGGGTGATTGATGGGGACAGATTGCAGGCTTACATGCTCCGTAAGCTACATCAGGAATTACAGGATGGGCCAATTGTGATTCTTTACTTCCATACATGTGTGCAGTCGGGTGACAACTCCCCTGGGATCTTGAGATTGAGGAGAATCTATGAATCCCTGCCCCAACCACTCAAGCTTAGGCTTGAAGCAGTCTATATTGTCCATCCAGGTATCCGCTCAAGATTGCTCCTTGCTACCCTCGGTCGGTTCTTCCTAAGTGAGGGGTATGTGATGACTTCCATCCTGTTCTCTGTATTCAAGGCATTGGGGTGCTAGGAATGTAGATGTTTCTATGATTATCTGGATATTATTCATTGGTTATCATTCAGGCATGTCTGCATTAGGTTAAGATGAGGTGGAAATCCTTCTCATATTCAGCTTACAGCCTTAGGTTCTATAGGGCTGGAGGGCTGGAGATGTTATAAGCATAATGCAAGGCGAGGAGAACCTCATGTACAGTAATTCCTTAGTTTTCTTTACTGGAACTTGTGGATGTTGTTTTTCACCATTCTCCTGTTACTGCCAATTACAGGTTCTATTCTAAAGTTGTCTACATCCACAGGCTTGAATTTCTGTGTGACTTTGTCAAGGATGGGCAAGTTGAAGTACCTGAATTTGTATGGGAGCATGACCAAGAGCTTGAATCAAGACCTTTGATGGACTATGGATTGGATGTTGATCCACTGCAGTACAACAATATGGATGCTGTAGGGCCTCCCCATTCCAGATTGTCCTTCAGGTACTACACTTGTACCAAGACCTGGTGGCAGGTGTTTATCCACACTTCTTTCATCAGGGATCTAGTAATGAGCCGCAAAAGTAGGTTTGCATATTGCTCATTAAATGTTTGGCCAGGCATGACAGGTTCTCTTTCAACTGGCAATGCCTCATTCTTGTAGCTGTATCCTAAACCTAACAAGTAGGACCATGCAAGTTGCAGGTTTGCAAAGATTGTCTTGGGTTGCACAGATGGTCTGTGGGTCTTTTCGCATGATGTAGCACGAATCCTTTTTGCAGTGTTCTCAAATCCATTGATTATATATGGCTCCTTGTCATGGTCATGACTAGGTTCCAAATTCTGGTGTACATCACGGGTTAATATAAGGGGATTTTGCTATGGGTGTGTCCTTTGTACAGGTGATGAAATTGATAATGCAGAGGAGGCCTATCTTGACCTCTCTACCACTGGACATGGATTTCACAAATCCTTGGGATAGGCATCATCACAAATAAGCAGCACTGGTCAGACAATTGAAGAAGCTTGGGAAAGAGTTTATCACTTCTAACTCTTTAATTGAGTTCTTCTCCAGCCAAGTGTTCATTTTTCTGCAGTGTCCTTTGGTATTACTCATCCTTACATGCCCTTAGGTTGCACCATGTTACCACACTACATCCACACTACATTAGTCCACTCAAAGGCATTCATCATTTGTGCTCTAGTGTGTACTTCAAAGTTGTACATTAGAGAGCAGGGCCCACATTCTCCATGTCTGAAACAAGCTACCCATATAGCTCAGAAATGACGATGTAGATCTTGTAGCCTGATTGTTCCAAGTCACCCCCACACGGTACATGTTCTTCAATCAAACCACTGGTCTCATCTTAACTGATTTCTAGGTTAACAAGTGTTGCATAGTTTGTATATGTGTTACTTTAAACATCTTTTTGCTGGTATTCTTAATGGTTTTCATGCAAAGCTCTTGATTTTCTTCTGCATTTTCAAAAGGAGGGACTTTGCATGATCTTCTACCAGGGCTTTATCAAATTGATCCTGGAGTCCTCTACAGGTAACATACAGAGAGGATACCATCGAACTCACATTAGCTGTGAAGCTAAATATGTAGATTGTACTCTGGACACTTTTAGATGCGGAGTGAAGGAATGCATTCTCAATATCTGCACTGGTGGCTGGTGGCTCACAAGATTGTGAAGACCCTGGGTTCTGCCTGCCTGCTCCTTGAAACCCACTGGCAGAAAGGGAGGCAGGCAGATATCATGTGCTGTGCATGCATAGTCTGCCCACCTTTTAGCTGGTCCATGTAATTTTCTCTCCCTGCCCTAGGCAATTTGTTAGAAATAAATTCCATACTCGGGCCACACCTATCCTAGTAGCTTGTCCCTAAAAACAACCTTACGATAGAGCATGCGAGGAGGGCCAATTGGGTGGGTACCAACATGCCTACAAGGGATGTTTCTTATTTTTTTGAAAGGGATGGGGGTTGAATTACCATCAAGTTCCCATTGGTCCCATCAGGTTCCCATCAATTTCCTCTTGTTCCTATCAATGACTCATCAAAATCTTTTTGTTCTCATCAAGTTCCCAAACAGTTCTCACCAATTTCCTCTTGTTCCCATCAATAACTCATCAAAATCCTTTTGTTCCTATCAAGTTCCCATCAAATTCCTTCCATTTCCATCAACTCCCCATTGTTCACATAAACTTCCCATCAACTTCCCATTGTTTCCATCAACTCCCCATTGTTCACATCAACTTCCCATCAACTTCTCTTTGTTCCCAACCCAACCTTACATAAACCCACACAAAGCTCTTAACTTTGGCATCAAATTTTGTTTTTGCAACTTGGAAACTGGGCTCTTGAGATAGTTCCATGTAAGAAAGACAAAAAAAAATGTTTTAAAAATAAATAAATTCCAGAAACACCTTGCGTGAATGCTGTGCAGTGAGAGAATAGATTGAGGATGGGCGTTATTTTATTTTCTTTCATTTTTTGGGAAACAAAAAAATTAGTCGAATTTACACTTAAAAACAAAAGAATTCAAAATTTTCTCAATTTCTTTGTCAAAAAATGGCAAAATTTTGCCAGAGAAGAAAACACTGGATGGTGACCCCAAGAACTAGGCAGGTCAGAGCACCGGTGAGACTCATGAGAAACTCGGGCAGAGTGCTAAAAGGAGCGCCGCAGTTCCTGGGCAGGGCGGAAGGGGGAGCTACAGTGGCAGACGGGAGCAAAAAGTTGAGATTTTCTGCCTGCCAGGGTTTGTGGAAGATCGCCTGTAGATCTGCTTCTCGCGTGGCAGACTTCAGCGCTTCTTCCTTCGTGTGCACTGCCCCCACAGGGACAGGGACTATCGCATTTTATCCAACTTTTGGAAGTTTTACAGTATTAGAACCAGTTTCACATTAGGTAAACCGGTTTCTTTGGCGAAAGTGTTTAAACTGTTTAGATTGGAACGGATTTTTTTGGTGTTCAGAGTGTGGACACAGTAAGTAGAGGTACAACATCTTATCTATTGGCAGGGCCAGCGTGTTTGTGATGCCTTGTTCACCTTATCACCTAATACGATACTGCTGTTCTAATTACGGAACTGCAACTGATTTTTGCTTTTGAAGTCGTTCTCTGAAACTCTGGTATCTTGTGTGATAGAAATAGGACCCGCCAGATGCATGAATATGAGCATTATTTCTTGTCGGAACCCAATTCCAGGTTCAGGTTCCAATGTTTGGAACCGAGTTCCCAGTTCCATTTATCTTCAAAACCGAAAATTTTGAAAAGAAAGAAAATTTTGGGCCAGCGTGAACTAGCCTCCACCAGCGCAGCAGTTGGGAGTTCTGTCCACTGGATGGGGTGGGATTTCTCATCTAGAGTATGAATGTGCTTTGACCTCTGTTGACCTTTTTGATGCTGACTTCCTTTTAGTTTTTACTAGTTTGAACCCGTGCCTAATGCACAGGTGTGTGTGTATTTGACGGTACATATTACAAAATTACAACTACAAACTACATTTCCAAAACCTCTCTATATATCACATTCCGCATGTATTCATGGGGACCTTGGCCGCTGAAAATTTTGATGTTTGCACTGCTTGTGACCCGTGAGATAGCAACATACAGCTGACCATGGTAAAAGACCGGAGATGGCAAATATATCCCAACATTGTTCAGTGTCTAACCTTGACTCTTGTTGATTGTCATCGCAAATGCCACTCGAATAGGAAATTGACAACGATGCAAAACAAATGGCCAATCAGTCCCGGAAGGGGACATGATGATGTGGGGTATGAACACACATTTGCCAACATTGTTCCCTATGATGATCTCCGCTTCAATGACATGCTAACCCAATCTCTTGACAATCAACCTCGTACCATTGCACAATCCTATTGATTGATTGAAATTGTGTAACAAAAGGATTGGCACGCCCACTTTGAGTTCCAGCTTATGATTTGCAATACTGCTAAATTGCAAAGTGTTCAGAAATTCCACCAGATACAATGAATCCATTGAAACTCCTGCAATAGCACTTGCACTTTTTTTTGTCGGAGCCAAAGAATCTGCATTTAGGTAGGTGTGCAATTCTTCATATAGTAATTCAAAAATTGCATTATTGACTTCATCAACGTTAGTATTTTTGGGGGCCAAAATGCTGCGTTGCATAAGATACATGGCATCTCCAATGTGGCGTTGGTGATCCAAATAGATGGTTCGGATTAATCATCTTAAGCTACAATCTTTCTACTGGCAGCCTCATATGGGACGAAATCTTGATCCAATCTGGATCGACACCTTCTTCTACAATGGCAGAAAGACTACCGTTTCCAACATTCAACACCCATTTGGCAAATTCTTGCTACTCTTTAGAATTGGCTGCCATGACTCGCATGTTGATATGAAGACAAAGAATTGTAATATGTTGCCAAAGATGCAATTGAGGCAATGAAACACTAACAATGTCTTCTCATCCTCCCTTGGGAACAACAGGCAGGATCTGTCGAAAATCCCCACCAAGGACCACGGTTTTCCCACCAAAGATCTTCTCAGTTGCCTGTGCATCATCCAATTACATCAAATCACATAGGGTCC